>JAEEGL015670969.1_pt1 | contig 18755 bp, 16 predicted proteins | sample 9134231 | NCBI WGS metagenome assembly JAEEGL01 (sample SAMN16246548, study PRJNA631951) | gut metagenome | biome: gut microbiome; feature: rumen; material: fiber-attached | host: Bos | place: Iran: Karaj | collected 2018-10 | reverse complement strand
TGCAACTGTAACTGTTATATATACAGGTGTTGTAGATGTAGAACCGTCAGCATTGTAGTAAACAATGTTGCTTCCCGTTCCACTCGTTACTGTGAACGTAAAGTCGGTTGCAACTGTAGGTGCCAAGTCGTTACCATCAGCATCCTTAAGAACCTTTGTAATCGTGAGTTCGCCTAAAGTTGCATCCGTTGTGTATGTATTCGTGATCGATACAGGAGTCAATGTACCGACAGAAACTGTCGCATCTGCTACCGTTACCGACGAATCACCGTTATAAGCTACAGTCCAATCATAACCTGCAACTTCAGCATTAACTTCGCTAATGTGGTAGACACCAGGATTAAGATTGCTTACATTTACCGTGTGGCCCGGAGTTACGTTGATGTAATAAGGATCACCACCCCACCAACGAGTTACAGTATGAGGATTACCATTCTCATCGTAGTAATCAGTAGATTCCCACATCATCCCGGGATTATTTACCCTATAAACAGCCACCTGATAAACGGCACTCGAAGCTCCGTCGTACTTATTACCGCTTCCGATTGACTTTGAAAGAGAGATAGTACCTCTGTCTTCCCTAATATAAGTATTGGTAATAGAAGCAAACGCAACCGTTCCGCTCATCACACCGGAAGCAATATGCTCCTCATCTACCAGTGTATATCCGTCAATTACTACAGAGCTCGGATCTGCTTCAACAACCGTATATGTCTTTCCCTGAGGAAGGTTGGTAACTAACGCAGATCCAGTTGTTGTGTTAGCAGCAACCGTTACACTGATTGCAACCGGATCGCTGCTTGCGGAACCATCCTCGGAATAATAAGTCTTGACCCCTCCCTCTTCTGAATAAACATAGAATGTATACTCGAGATCCTGTGTAGGTGTGCAACCTGAAACAGTCTTCTCGATTCTCAACATACCGGGAGCCTGTGAATCTACTCTGTTGTAGAATGCTCCAAGGTCGAATCTGACACCGGACATAGGAGCCCAGGACGTATCCTCACCCCAGGATCCGTTAGATGCATACTCGATCTCCCCATTTACACCTGTTGTGGTCTTAGACTGTACCTGATAAGTCAAGTTACCTTCTGCATCAGAAGTAACTCTCAGTCTGATCTTGACATCACCGCCGGAATTTGTAATTCCCGGGAGTGTATTAGAAGACTCTGTGATTCTGAAATAGAAGTCACGGTAACTGCCCGCGAGAACATAATGAGGATCACAATCGACAGGATAAGTCGGCGGATCTGTTGTGGTATCCACCTCGCCCGTACCTGCATGAGCACTGTCAGTATAGAAGGTCAGAACCGGGAATTCGACATCACTGTTCCGGGATACCGGACAATTGGCAGAGCTGCCTACTGCAGTTGAATAATCGATACCTGTATATTCCTGCCATACAAAACTGAAATCACCGCTGTTAAACACTACACTTCTGTCGGGAACAACCGATGCTTCAGATGCAAATGCCTGAGTAAAGGCCTTACGGATGGCAAAATGCATCTCATCTTCTCCATCGCTGGAACTTCCGCTGTAGATATAGTGGAACTCTTTATGAAGCTCTACGTCACCGCTTGTTAACAGCCAACCTGCAGAATGTCCGCCTGTAAGATCAATGGTGACAGGCTCCGGAATCAAGATTGTTCCTGCCATTGAATCCAGATCGACATCATTGTTGGTTCTTATATTCCAAATAACAGTTTGACACAATCCTGTATCAATGCCCTGATAATTTACTGTACTCTTACCCTCGGGTTCTGTACCGCCGCTTGAAGCCGTCTGAGACTCCATAATATCAGAGCCGGATACAACTATATATTTACTTGTTACATAGTGCTGATCTGCACCAAAGACTTCATCAACAACACTGTCCTCAATATTGAATACAACAACAGATGAAGGATTCTTTCTGATTACCAGTCCTTGTGTAGCCACCAGTGTGGATGCATCTACATCACCGGTATTTCTCATAAGACGCATCATATCAGCGTCAACATTGATATATACAACATGGTTATCGAATATCGGATCCGTTATATCAATCTGAATACTGTTAGTTGTAGGGTAACTGATATACTCACTCGGAAGCTGATAAGCAGCGTTATTAGCTCTGTCAGAAAGCCACTGCGACTGAGATACGCCTCTGTCGATAAGTCTGTCAATATTAGAATTAGTATCTGCAGGGGAAGCCGTTACGACATCAGGGGCAGTGAGCCCACGCGAAGTTCTGTAACTGAAAAAAAGATCATCCAATTCGAAATTTCCGGTTTTTCCGGTTTGAGTCGGAACAAAGCCGTTAAATAACGTATCAGGACCCTGAATATTAAATGTCTGAGCAGTAGTCTGTCCGAATCTGATATATGATCCGTCTGCAACACCGCCAATCAGGAAGTGAGCAGTCTTATCATTGTCCAAGAAGTCTACGTCGTTATTATTACCGCCACCATCGTTAATGAAGGTGTATGTGGCGAAAGTAGTCTCCATGTGATTCTGCTGATTGATAGAATTCGAGACAATACCGTAATCCACAGCACCTCTGAGGATGGTAGCAAAGTTGACCAGACTCGAAGAATCCTGATTCATAATATTCCATTCGCCTTCTGCAGCAAGAACAGTATTATCACTTTGAATCTTCGGAATAATCAGCCACTGCATCAGGATTGATGCAGCAAGAGCTGTTGAAACCAGACCAAACAATTTCTTTGACTTCTTTGCGATCATGACGATCCCCCTGTAAAAAGACATAGTATCCCCATTAAAGGGTAAAGATACTTTGATAATAAAGGCGTATCAGGCAAATTGCAACACTTTTCGCAACAAATTCTTCAAAATTTTTCACATTTTCGCCAAATTTATCAAATTTATTTTACGCGCGTCAATTAAACATAAAAACAGGGTCCCGCACACGCAGGACCCTGACTTAATCTGAACACATACTTTAATCAGAACTTCTTAATAAGTCTCAATATATTACTTCCGTCCTTGTACTCATAGACGACGTCGTCCATAAGCTTCTTCGTCATGAAGATACCGAGGCCTCCGATCTCTCTCTGCTCAGCAGGAAGAGTAACATCGGGATCTGCCTTGGCAAGCGGATCGTAAGGGATACCGTGATCTACGAAAGTGATCGTAACCGTTACGGGCTCGTCCGATACGTCAACGCGGACAGTAGCGGGACCCGTCTCGGGATTATAAGCATAATTGGCGATATTGACATAGATCTCTTCCAATGCGACATCTATCTGCATCTGAACCTTGGGAGGGCAGCCTGCATCTTCGAGACGCACATCAACGAACTCCATGACCTGTTCAAGGTTCTCCGTGACTGCCTCGATCGTTAATTCCTGAATAGTGTTATCTGCCATAATCTTGCCCCTTATGTATCTCAGAGTGCAGTTATCGTCATCTCTACAAGGTTACTCTTGATGCCGATGGTAACATCCTTCGCAAGACTTGCCACGATGGATCTCTCCAACTCGTCCCAAGCCTCTTCGTCGGAATCATCCTTCTCGGGCTTGTCTTCCAGAGCCTCCCTGTAACTGTTAAGCGACCACACCGGCACATCTTCGAGCATTCCCATGCCTACATATGTATATCCGTTATTGCCGCCGTACTGCTGTTGCTGCTTCAGTGCGGAATCAAAATCAAGAAGACTGTTCTCGATCATCTCTCTGATCTTGCCCATGATGCCCTTCGCAGCGGTATTACTTCCGGACGTGGACAGCGAGAGCAGTTCTTCCTTCTTCGCCCTGTCCATATCAGTCTTGATGGTCAGCCTTACCCTGTACTCCCCGTCTTCCTCTTCAATCCAGAAGAGCGCCTCGAAGTCACCTGTCATGGCCTTAACCATGCCTACGGCTTCTTCTGCCAACAGACGCAGATGTATGGATTTCTTACGATCGAGATTCTGAGTGGCGATAAACTCATCGGCTACTCTTATAGCCTCTGACGCCTTCTCCTCGGACCCGTCGATATAAAGCTGCTCCAACTTGGTCATCAAATTAACCTCACTCGATTGTAAGGATATCCGAGAAACCGGTTACTTCGAAGATCTCCTTAACTTCCTCGGAGACGTTCTTAACAACCATCTTTCCCTGCTTGTTCATGATCTTCTGAGCTGCAAGGAGGATACGAAGTCCCGCACTGGAGATGTACTCGAGCTTTGCAAAATCAAACGTCAGAAGCTCTGCTCCGTCAAGACCCGTTCTTACGATAGTCTCGAGCTCAGGTGCAGTTGTTGTATCAAGTCTGCCTTCCAAAGCGATGTCGAGGTTCTTTCCGTGTGACTTCTTTTCGATGTTCAGCATTTTATTTCTCCCTTAGATGAAATATTAATGATTATACAATAAATTATTTTTTATTAAAATTGCTTCTCAATGATGATCTCAACGTCATTTCCGACGATGCTGACCTTAACGTCATCGGCGGCATTTACGAGAATCGAGCGCTCGAGTGCGTCCCACTCTTCTTTGCTGTCGCTCTCCTTAACGGCGTTAACGTACTTCTCCATGGACCACAGGTAAGCGTTGGTGCCTGCGATGGAATCTACGCTTGCGACGGGGCTGCCCATGTTCATGAGACCCATCGAAAAGCCTGTCACGAAAGTATTTCCCAGCGTACCCGGAAGCAGCATGGTGCCGATCATTTCGCGAAGTCTGCCCGTAAAGCCCTTGGCAGCGGCATTCTTGCCGTTAGTAGAAGACTCGATGAGCTGATCGTGCATCTTCTTGTCAAGACTGACCTCGCCCTTCAGGTGCAAAGTAAACTTCTTGTTCTCTTCCTCGATAATATAATCGCCCTTCAGATCGCCTGCGATACCGCGAAGAAGACCGATAAGTTCCTCCACGAGCAGACGGAGACGCAGGTTCTGGGCATTATCAAGTCCTGCGTTTGTTCCTGCATCGGCCGTAAGCTTGATAGCCTCTGCTAAGCTTCTGTTAGAGCTGTCAACTGCAATTGTCGTTTTAGTCATGGTCATTACCCCTCTCTTGTTTTTTTATCAGGTCCGTGATACTCGAAAGCGAGCATCGTCAGGTCATCAAACTGTTCCGCATCCTTAACGAATTCGGCGACCGCCTTCTGAACATTCTTAAGAAGCGTCGTGGGATCCGCATCGGGATCGCTGTTCAAAGCTTCGAGCATACGCTCCTGTCCGAACATCTTCTCGTTGCCGTCAGTTGCTTCGGGCACACCATCAGTATACAAGAAAAGTGTGTCGCCTTTGTTAATATCAATCTCATATGAAGTGAATCTCGTCGTGGGCATCGCTCCGATCGCGAGACTGTGCTTGTCCTTATAGACTTCAAAAGAGCCGCCCGCCCTCTTTATTACGGGATACTCATGACCCGCGTTACATGCGGTAAGCTTACCCGTAGAGATCTGAAGGACACCGACCCAAACAGTAACAAACATATCCACGTCTTCGTCGTAGCAAAGAGCGTTGTTGGTTCTTCTTAAGACCTCCGATACCGGAACACCCAACATCGCGCAGCTCTGAAGGATGGTCTTGGATATCATCATGTAAAGCGCCGCAGGTATTCCCTTTCCTGCTACGTCAGCCATTACAAGTCCGATATGATCGTCGTCGATCATGAAGAAGTCATAGAAATCACCTCCGACTTCCCTTGCCGGATCCATTACGGCATAAATATCGAATTCGAGTCTATCCGGGAACGGCGGGAACTTATGAGGGAGCATTGCTTCCTGTATCTGAGCCGCGAGCGAGAGCTCAGTACTGATACGCTCCTTCATCTTCGTGTTCTCGGTGATCTCGGTGATATATGCCTTCGTCTTCTTCGACAGATCGTCGAATGACGCGGCGAGCACCTCGATCTCGTCATTAGTGTTGTATAACTCTTTCATCTCGAACATCTTGCCGGTAGTAGCACCTTCAATGATGTCCTGTGTCATCGACTCGATCGGCTTAACGATCCTGTCTGACAAAATCAGCACCGCGATCATTCCGGCAAGAACGATCAGGAAGATCATTATCGCCGTAAGGATCAGGAGCTTGGTCTGCGCAGCTCTGTAATTAGTCTGGGCTTCGTCGTTGATGCGGTCATATTCTTCGAGCATCAGATTCGTAGGCACCTCGGTAAGATCCTTCTCGATTACGGATATCGCGGACCACCCTACTGTCGGGATCGGGCTTCCGACCATATAATAGTCTTCGCCGTTCACCGTGATCTCGCGAAGCCCCGTGCTGTAGTACAGGGACTCGATCACGAACCCTGCAAGATCCGCGTTATCGGAATAGCGTAAGTCTTCCGCCTCGTCCTGCGACTCCACCTCGAAAAGCCCGTTGCCGTCCGGCGCAAAAATAACCTGCCCCTCATCATTGACTATGCAAAGGAAGCCGCCGTTCTGATCGGACTGCTCAACATAAGCCTCAAGTTCATCAAGGAACAGATCGATACCTACAACACCTATGAGTTCGCCGTTTACGAATACGGGAGCCGAACATGTTACACAGGATCTTCCCGAGAATGTGTCATAGATAACACCCGAGAAAGTGACGTCATTGATATAGATAGCATCCTGATACCAGGTCCTCTGCCTTGCAGGGAAATAAATGATATTGCCGTCTTCATCGTACTTATTTGCTGAGAAAGCATCTACGCACAGCGAAGTTCCGTCTTCGAAGCCGATGTAGCAGTTATCCATATAGCCCGCATTCGTACACATGGCGACCATGGTATTGCCCATCTGAACCGCAACTTCAAGGTATTCGGACTCTGTGTAATCTTCAACAGTATCATCCCACAGAGCCTGGGCCGTTACCTCGCCGTCGCGAGACGGATCCGGCGGCAGGATCGGTGCATATTCATAAGAGCCCTTATGCTGGAAATATCCTTCGGCAAGCGCCTGCAAAGTCAGTACATCAGTCTCGATCTCGCTGAACATATCATCGGCGATAAATGCCTGAAGATCATTCGACTTGGTCATAGAAGTATCGAGCACTTCATGTATGGTATCCGCCGATACTTCGCCCAAAGCGATCTGCTGTTCTTCCCTTGTGGAGCTGACAATATTGGAAAGGTATCTGGTTCTGTAAACAGAAACAATCGTCATGAAAATGATCATAATGAGGAAGATCACTATGACCAGACTCACGATCTTCTGTTTAAGACCGCCTATCTTTATTCCGAATAATGTCTGCATACATGTAATTATAGCTTAACAACTTCAAACAAATAAGAATAATATATTAATTATCTTGCATGGCCTTAAAGCCTGATGTTATAATCTTCCCGTTGCTTTGGGGCATTAGCTCAGCTGGGAGAGCGCTACGCTGGCAGCGTAGAGGTCACGGGTTCGAGCCCCGTATGCTCCACCAAATTCACAGCATCGGTCATGCCGGTGCTGTTTTTGTTTTTCGGATTTTGAAATTCTACCTAACATTCTACCTTTTTGATCATTAGGTAGATAAGAAGGTAGAATTCTGCCGTAATTCTACCTAGCATTCTACCTTTTTCTGATTTAGGTAGAAAACAAGGTAGAAATTTACAGATCCCCACCCCTCCACCACACAAAAAAGCCGCCTCATCCGAGACGGCTTCTTCAATATCAGATTACTTACAGAAGATTACTCCTCTTCTGCTTCCTCGAGTACATTCTTAGACATAACCGTAACAGGTCTCTCGTAACTTGAGAATGCCTCTTCGATAAGTGCAGCATCAGGCTTCTTGGAGATCAAGCTTACTACAGGAACGATAATGAATCCTGCGAGCATTGCAAATGCGCCGCAGTTGATAGGTGACTGCAGTACAGTCGGGAAAGATGCTCTGAACAGCATGTTGGCTACCATGAGTACAGATCCGAAGACGAAGCATACCCAGCAGGAAGCCTTCGTTGTCTTCTTCCAGTAAAGGCTGAACAGGAACGGTGCGAGGAAAGCACCTGCAAGAGCACCCCAGGATACGCCCATGAGCTGAGCAATAAACGTAACGTTGCTCCTGTACTGAATAAGCGCGATCACTGAAGAGATGATGATGAATACTACTACGAGAACTCTAAGGCAGATAAGCTTGCTTGTCTCCTTCATATTCTTAACGACTGTACCGGAGATGAAATCCAGCGTCAGTGTGGAACTTGAAGTAAGTACCAGCGATGAGAGCGTGGACATCGAAGCGGACAAAACAAGGATAACAACTACTGCGATGAGGATATCAGGCAGTGTCGAGAGCATTGCGGGAACGATAGCATCGAAGCCCATCTCCTTAACCTCATCAGGTGTCAGGAAGAGTCTTCCGAATCCACCCAGGAAGTAGCATCCGCCTGCAACTATGATAGCAAAAGCTGTAGAGATGATCGTACCCTTACGGATAGCATCTTCGTGCTTGATCGCATAGAACTTCTGTACCATCTGAGGCAGACCCCATGTACCAAGTGAAGTAAGGATTACTACACCGAGAAGGTCGAAAGGAAGCGGTCCTACAAATGATGTGTAAGCACCGTTGTACTCAGGGAAGTCACCGGGGATCTTAGCGAGCTCCATCATGGATCCCATAAAGCCGCCGTTAACATTAAGAACTGCAACGATAGTTGCAACGATACCGATCAACATGATAATTCCCTGGATAAAATCATTGATAGCAGTTGCAACATAACCGCCGACAATAACGTAGATACCTGTGAGCACTGCCATCGCGATAATGCAGTACTTATAATCTACATGGAAAGCCATCTCGAACAATCTTGAGAGACCATTATAAAGAGAAGCTGTATAAGGAATAAGGAAAATAAATACGATGAAAGAAGATCCTATACGCAGGCTCTTGGAATTAAATCTCTTAGCAAAGAACTCAGGCATCGTTGAAGAATCGAGCTTATGTGTCATAAGACGAGTTCTTCTTCCGAGGATAACCCACGCCAGAAGCGAACCGATAACAGCATTACCGATACCGATCCAAGTGGAAGCTACACCGAACTTCCAGCCGAACTGTCCTGCATATCCGATAAAGATAACAGCAGAGAAATAACTTGTGCCGTAAGCGAATGCCGTTAGCCACGGTCCTACGGATCTGCCTCCGAGAACAAAGCCGTCAACATTCTTCGCACTCTTGCGGCTCATTACACCTACTGCGATGAGCACCGCGAAAAACACGATCAACATAATGATCTTGATCAACATAACTACCTCCATAAAAAAGGCTGTCCTTGTAAGGACAGCCCTACCGAGATAATTTATTACACTAAACAAACTAGCGTGTCAATATGTTATGCAATAATATCAAGCTTTGACCAGGCCCTCTATGATCTCAACACACTTGTCGATACCAAGTGCCGAGCTGCTAAGGCAAATATCGTAATTAGGAGCATAGCCCCACTCAAGATCTGTGAAGTGCTTGTGATTAGCAGCTCTCTTCTTATCCTTCTCATCAAGTCTCTTCTCAGGCTTCTTATCACTCTCACCATAGAGCTTGACTATGCGCTCAGCTCTGAACTTGGTGTCAGCACTGATATAGACATTAAGGACACTGTCATAATCCTTGAGAATGTAGTCAGCCGAGCGGCCTACAATAATACACGGCTTGCCCGAATCAGCGATATCCTTGATTACCTTACGCTGAACAGACCAGATGTAGTCATTCATCGTCATTCCGTTCATGATACCGGGAGTAGCCTGTGCTTCGAATCCGTATGAGAAGATACTCTTACCGGGGGCTTCCTCACCTTTGGAAGCAACGACTTCCTTCGAGAAACCGGTCTTCTCAGCTACCTGCTCGATGATCTCCTTATCGTAATAATCATATCCGAGCTTCTGTGCGAGAGTCTTCGCGATCGTTCTTCCGCCGCTGCCGAACTGCCTGCTTATCGTGATTATCTTGATCGACATGATACTCACCTCCTTGATCTAACTCTTCAAGTATTTATATTTTACAACTTTTCTTAACATTAAATATTTAAAAACTGAAAACAATATTCTATAATCTGAAAGAAATTTTCGCCGAGGAGGCATTAATTATGGCTATAAGAATTGGAATCATCGGTTACGGTAACCTTGCAAGAGGCGTCGAGAGCGAGATCAGAAGATGCCCCGACATGGAGCTCAAGGGCGTATTCACAAGACGCGACCCTTCCACCCTTAAGATCAAGACAGCAGGTGTTCCCGTCTACTCTGTAAACGACCTTATGAACATGACAAACGACTTTGATGTTATGATCAATTGCGGCGGTTCCGCCACGGACCTTCCCGTAACAACACCCGAGTATGCTGCTCTTTACAATGTCATCGACAGCTTCGATACACATGCTAAGATCCCCGAGCACTTCAAGGCCGTTGATGAGGCTTCCAAGAAGGCCAACAAGGTCTCCCTCATCTCCGCAGGCTGGGATCCCGGAATGTTCTCTCTGCAGAGACTTTACTGCAACTGCATCCTTCCCGAAGGACACGACTACACATTCTGGGGCAAGGGCGTATCTCAGGGTCACTCCGATGCGATAAGAAGAATCCCCGGTGTTAAGAACGGCAAGCAGTACACCATCCCCGTACCCGAGGCTCTCGATGCCGTAAGATCCGGTTCCAACCCCACTCTTACAACAAGACAGAAGCACACAAGAGAGTGCTTCGTAGTAGCTGAGGAAGGCGCAGATAAGGCTCTCATCGAGAAGACGATCAAGGAGATGCCTAACTACTTCGCAGATTATGACACAACAGTACACTTCATCTCCGAGGAAGAGTTCAACGCCAACCACACAAAGCTTAACCACGGAGGCTTCGTATTCCGTTCCGGAACAACAGGCATCGAGGGCGAGCACAAGCACATCATCGAGTACAGTCTGAAGCTCGACTCCAACCCCGAGTTCACAGCTTCCGTCATCCTTGCTTATGCACGTGCAGCTTTCCGCCTTTTCGAAAAGGGCGACTTCGGATGCAAGACGGTATTCGACATCGCACCTGCACTCCTCTCTCCCCTTTCCGACGAAGAGTTAAGAGCAAAGATGCTCTGATCATTAAAAAGTTTCAGAAACAGCAGAAGGCCCCGGATCACTCCGGGGCCTTCCTATTACCTAATGGCATAACACAGGCATGAATGTTATACGTTTACCCTAAAGAATGCGCAGAGGTTAGCCCACTCCTGAGAAGCTGCAAACTCTCTGATGACAGAATCTCTTGTGGCACCGCCGTCAAGCTTTGCTACCCAATCAGCGATCTCTGCTTCAGTACCGGCTCTGTTGCACATTACCCAGTACAGTGTTGTAACAAACTCCTCATTGCTTGTGTTGTAAGAAGTATACTCAGGGCTCTCGAAGAATCCGATAGCTACTGTTGTAGCTGTTCCGCCCTGCTCCATGAGGAGGCTCATCCATGAATCTCTTCCGGCTGCATCAAATTCTCTATGAAGAATTCTTGTATAAAGAGTTCCGACGAAGTTACTTACAGACATCTGTGTAAGCTCTGCTTCAGAATAGAAAGATACATTTACTGTGCACTGAGCCTCATGAATCTTATTAGCTGTGTTATCAATGACTATCAATTCAATAATTGTTGAACCGACTCCTACAGGTGTAACAACGCCGTCTTCTACAGTAGCAACATCTTCATCACCGGAAAACCAAATAAATTGAAGATCATGATCTGCCATATCAGAACCGAGAACATAGTTAAGAGTTACAGGAGCAGAATCTACGAGGATAGAGACCTCAGAAGGATTAAAAATGACGCCTTCCCTAAAGTCATAGCACTCTATCTCGACAGAATCCGACAAACCTGCATAAGAAGCTGTAAGAGTAGCTGTACCAGCGCCTACCGGAGTAATGACACCATCAGCCGTAACTGTTGCTACTGACTCGTCATCAATTGACCAGACGATACCGGATGTATAAGTCGTATTAGCAGGCAGGAACTCAGCGTAAGCCTGGATGCTGTAATCCGGGATGATCGGCAACGGAAATGTAGGAGAAACGATACTGATTCCGGTTGCTGGAACTTCAACTTCAACAGCAATACTAGTAACAGGGAGATAATGATCAACCGAAGGCATTCCACTATAATTAACGCGGAATGATACTCCTGTTGAGTTACCTGTCCATGTCAGCGTATCCCCAGTCTTTACAACAGGATTCTTTACAATATCACCGGATATGGATATCGTCTGAGACGGAGCAGTGTTATTACCGGTAGTTATAGTAACGCTTCTAATAAATCCACCTGCATATGCTGCACCTTCAGCACCGTCAATTGCAATAGAATAATTACATGTTTTCTGATTCGTACCTATGTACAGACCTGAAGATGAGAACTTACCGTCTCTTGAAGCGGAGATGATGATTCCCTGATCAGCATAAGAAGTTGTTGTACCTTCAATACTGTCAAGTGTAATAGTAACTGTCTCGGTCTGTGGAGCAGGAACTGCAAAAACCATTGCAGGTATCATGCTGACCATAACCGCAGCCGACACCAAAGCGCCGATTATCTTCCTTCCATTTTTTATAGCAGTTTTCATAAATATCCTCCTAAAACTTTAAGATTTATAAAAATAGTGTAGTCTTTAAAAGATCAAATTCAATTGTATGATGAATTGTTAACAATATGTTTTTACATATATTTTCAGGGGTTTTATAGGTTATAAAACGAACAAAAAGACCAAACCTCCACCAAATAGAAAGCCCCCGGATCGCTCCGGGGGCTTCGTACTTACCTATTGGCAAATCATAGGTTTAAAGGTTATACGTTAACCTTGAAGAATGCACAGATATTTGCCCACTCGGGTGACTGCGCGAACTGTCTGATAACAGAATCTCTGGATGTGCCTGCTTCAAGCTGTGTTACCCAGGAAGCTGTCTCAGCAGATGTAGCTGCTCTGTTGCAGAATACTCTGTAGCATGTAGCTACAAACTCTTCGTCGCTTACATTGTAAGATGTGAACTCAGGGCTCTCGAGGAATCCGATAGCAACTGCTGTAGCTGTACCATTCTGCTCGAGGATGAGATTCATCCAAGAATCTCTACCTGCTGCATCGAACTGTCTGTTAAGGATTGTTCCATACATTCCTTCTACGAAGTTCTGAACAGACATTGCTCTGAGCTGCTCCTCTGTATAGAAAGGAACCTCAGGATCGGGGGCAACCTCTGAAACAGTTACAGTGCAGGTTCCTTCAAACCAGTCATCCAAAGTATAATCCCAGATAGCGGCATGTACAGTAGCTGTACCAACACCGATGGGAGTAACCATTCCTGTCTCCATATCTACTTCAATAACACCTTCATCGGCTTCATCAATAAAGAAGCCTAAGAACTCGATTTCATGGTCTTCTGGAGCAATCACGGTATATGTGAGAGTAACAGGATCAGAATCCAATCCTAAATCGAGAGAAGAAGGATTAACTGTTACAACCGGCTCATCAGGGCTATATACAGTAACAGTAGCCGTACCAAGAGACGTAGAACCTAAAGACGCAGTGATCGTTGTCGAACCAACACCTACAGGTGTTACCATAACCTTACCATCGCTGACTGCAACCGTTGCTACACTCTCAACGCTGGATGTATATGTAAGTTCAGCGGCTGTATAAGCAGTATTCTCAGGAAGCAGCGATACACTCATCGGAGCAGCGGGATCACCATCTACAAAGTACATATCAGTCAACGTAGCTGATGTAGGAGCTAACTTTACATAAACAGTGATAGCACTGTAACCTACAGTGTGATTTCCGCCGCCTGTTGCTGCCATTTTCAAAGAAACTGTTTTAGTAGCATCGCCTGTCCATGTAAGAAGAGATCCGGCTGCTAAAGATCCCCAGCCCACGTTTCCTTCTGCCATTCTACAATTTGATACACTAGTTACATTGATCTCAATCTTGGTGATAACATAACCGGCATAAGCACCACTTTCATCGATAGAGAAAGTATAGGTGCCGCCGGCTTGAGTTGTACCAACACCGATTCCCCACTGGGCACCGATGTTGCTGCTCTCACCTTCAACAGCTACATTAATTCCGTTGAATGTTTTGCTTCCCCCGGCGTTAATCTGTGATGTAGGTCTTGCATTGACCGCTGTAGCATCAGCAGCCAATACCATTGCAGGGATCATGCTGACCATGACAGCAACCGCCACTAAAGCGCCGACGACCTTCCTTCCTGTTTTTGTTGTGAATTTCATATTAATTATCCTCCTTCGATAAATTTAAATATGAGCTTGTCAAGCTCTTAACTGACTTGACCTTATAAAAGGATTCTAACAATCAAATGTGAACAAATAATTATCAAAGGGATTTGTTAATACTTTGTTAATAAAATTTACAATATCAAATAATCTGCCACTTCAAACGGATCAGAGAATATAATTCTCGCCCCGTTTTCTACCAGGAATTCCCGCGTACGGAACCCCCAGTCAACACTTATATAATCTATCCCGGCATTCTTACCGGTTCTTATATCCACATCGGAATCACCGATATACACCGCCTCAGAGGGGTTCACTCCAAGATTCTTCATCGTCTCATAAACAAACGTCGGATCCGGCTTGACGGGAACCTCCGGTACATTGCCGTGAGTCTCCGCTATGAGGCTGCCAAAGTTCTCCTGAATCAGTTTCTTCGCGGGAATGTCAGGCTTATTGGTAACGACCGCGCACTTGATTCCGGCCTCGTTAAGCTTTATAAGCATCTGCTTTATCCCGTCATACGGGTAAGTGTCGTAGGAACAGTTCTCGGCATAGTATTTCTGGTAGTCGGAGTATACTTTCGAGATCAGCACAGGATCCGCGTCATCCCCCAGAGCCCGCTCGATAAGCTTACGGGTACCGTTGCCCACCATTGCCTGCACTTCCTCCCTGCTCCTTGCAGGAAGGCCGTTCATGGCAAGCGCGGCATTTACCGCATGCGTAAGTCCACCTATCGTGTTAAGGACGGTCCCGTCCAGATCAAATACAGCAAGCTTGTATCTCATATACCCTCTAGTAGTCTCTCAGCAATTTACGCCGCGCCTTATAGTCCGGCATCACGTCTTCCACATGCTTCCAGAACCTGTCGGAGTGGTTCGCCTCAAGGAAGTGCGCGAGCTCATGCACGACCACATACGCGATAAGCTCCTCCGGCGCCTCGAAAAGATTATAGTTGAACGTCACCTTCCCTGTCGACGGCGAGCACACGCCCCATCTTGACGACATAGTACGGTAAGAGACAGCGGCCGGAGGTTTTACGCCCTTCTTCTCGAACATGGGCACATAGTACTCAAGCATCTCTTCTATCTTCGCCTTGAGCATACCCTTCTTCCACTTATCGTACAGACGCTCCGTCTTCTCGGGAGAATCCGAATTTATGTAGATGTCGGGATATATGTAACGGACTCCTTTGAACGGGAATCCCGGACTTACGTGAAGCGTGCACATCTCGCCGAAGACCTTGACCTGCTCCCCGTCTTCGTACGAGCTCGGACGCGCGGCGTTATCTATTCTGTAATTAACTTTGGCAAGACTTCTGATGATAAACGCGGACTCTGCCCGCATAAACGACTCGACCGCTTCAACACTCGTTCGATAGGGACAAGAAACCTTGATCGATCCGTCAGGATTGATGCGGAGATTGATGTTTTTGACGCGCTTTTTTATCAGTTCGTATTCTACGAGCCTGCCGTCAAGGATTATCTGTCTTAACATGGATCAGTCTGAAGCTCCGTTATAGAGTTCCTGTACCTTCGCGATGATGCCCGAAGGAGTCATGGGGCATCCGCCGTGATTATAGTGCTTGCCCTCTTTATCGATCGAACAAAGCTTATAGTTCATATGTCCGATGAACTCATCCGACTCTACTGTGAAGAACTTCAAAGTCTTGAGGTCAGGTGAGAAAAGATACACGATATGTGCACACAACATAACAGACTCAGGCTTCGGCAGTGTCACGAAGCATCCGAATGTGCCGTCAGTAAACTTAAAGCACTTGGTCGAGAACTCTTCTTCCCTGTAAGGAAACTGCTCGCCCGTGCGCTCTATCAGGATCTTAAAAAGCTTGTAGAACGTGTTGTTGCCGGGCTCGAGAATACTCGCGATGACTTCCTTAGGCGTCTCATAAAAACGCTCGGGCAAACTCTTCTGCTCGATCTCATAGCGGGTACTGTAGATGTTCCGATTAAATGCCATATTTACATTATAAACACTTAATCCGCTGTTGTTTTTTACTATTGCTTGACAATACGGGGAAGTATTCAGATAGTCTTGCGAAGCTGTCTGAAGTCCTTAACAGCCTTCCACCCGATCTTGAAGATGCGCTTCATATTGATGGAATTCTTGCCGCCCTGTCTCGGTCTGAATGTGATAGGGACGAACTTGACGTTATCCTTATTCTTTACAAGAAGCACGGACAAAAGCACGTTCGACAGGAAGAAATCCTTCGGGATCTTGGGAAGATATTTCTCGAGAGTCTTACGGGGCATAAGCCTGTAAGGCGTATTGGCGTCGGTTATAGTAACACCGAAAGAAAGCTTGATAACGAGCTTGAGCACCTTCGTTACGATGATTCTCGAGAAGCCGTCTTCCCTGTGATTACGGTGTCCGATGATCGCATCGTAGAGCTTTCTGTCTTCCCAGAAAGGTCCGAATTCGGAAGGAAGCGTCTGTCCGTCGGAATCGGTCTGGAAGATATAGTCGGCTTTCTGCTCCACAGCGTAGTTATATGCATAAAGAAGAGTCGCGCCGTGGCCGGAATTGGGCTTGGTCAAAGGCTCGAGCTGCGGATAAGTCTCTTTAAGTTCAAGAAGTTTCTGGTAAGTATTGTCTTTACTGCCGTCGTTGACAATCACAAGTCTTGAGGAAGGTCCGATATTCGTTACAACTTCGTGCCATTCTTTGACAACTTCCTCGATATTAGCCTCTTCATTATACGCAGGCATTACAATATAAAGACTATCTTCCATTTTTACTCCGCTTTTTCTTTTTTATATGTATAATTTTTCTGTGACTAGTTTACCACACAAAATCAAAAACAATACGGACGGATAAAAACCACCTATGATATCTGAACAGACAAAGAAGAAATTCGAGCAAATATTCAGAAACATGACGCCCGATCAGCGCGCGACGCTTCAGGCTCACCTTCTGACCGCCACCGAGGATCAGAAATGGGAGATCATAGAGAAGATCGTCGCTACTTATGAGGCTAAGAGTAATAATCCTTTCGTACAGTCCGACTTCAATCCCCCGGAAGAGACCGTGTTTGTTCAGGAGGAAGAAGTCCCCTACGAAGATAAGATCACTGAGTTTAAGGAAGACCCTGAAGAACCTTCCGAACCCGCGCGTCCTTCGCAGCCCCCTAAGCGCAAGCTTAAGAAGAGCGTGAAGAACACCTTAACGGGCTTTATCCTCGTTATTCTTCTTTTGTCGATAGCGCTGCTTGTTGTTAATTTTAAGGAAACGCTTTTCGGCAGGTCTTCAACAGAGACTGTGCCGGCACAGACAGAAGCAGTTATCGAGACCACTGTGGAGACGACTCCTTCCCCTACACCCACAATCACGCCTACACCGGAACCAACTATAGTTCCATTGGCAGCGAACGCCCCCGATCTTACGGGACTTACGGTAGTGATCGATCCCGGACATCAGGAGACAACAGATAATGAGCAGGAGACCTATGCTTCATGGCTGTCAGCTACGAAGCCCCGCTGCACAAGCGGCACGACAGGAGTAGTCACAGAGGTTCCCGAGTACGAGCTGACACTTGAGTATTCCCTCATCATCAGAGATTACCTCGAGCAGTGCGGCGCGAACGTCATCCTCACAAGAGACTCGAATGACGTTAATATATCGAACCAGGAGCGAGCTGCGATCGCGAACTCCAATTCGGCAGATGTCTTCATAAGGATCCACGCTGATGCAGCAGGTGATTCCGCAGCATCCGGTGTCCGCGTATACACTCCCGATTCAGGAAGCTACACGGATACATCCCCTGATTACGCAGAACAACTTGCCGAGCTTGTAGCAGATGCAGAAGGACTCGAAGTCAACGCGGTAAGAGCCACAAGCCTTTACACAGGTCTTAATTATGCGAATACATTGAGATCTTTCCAGTTAAGCCTCGGATTCCTTTCCAACAGCGATGACGAAGCCGTGCTTACGAACGAAGAGAACATGGCAGCAGTTGCAGAAGCCATATCGGTTTTCTGCGAAGAATTTGTATAATAGATACATAAGAATACCGGAGGATATATAAATGTCAGACGTATACGATTGGGCGAGAGGCGAGTCATCATCTGTGGATGATATCTACATGGCCAAGTTTAAGAAGCTCGAGACGCTTATCCACAGCATGTGGCTTCTTTTGAAGAAGAACGGCTATACAAACGAGATGCTCGATGAAGCCATCTCAGAAGCTCTTGATATCGAAGCAGAAGGTCCCGCTTACCTTAAGGGTATGGTCTGCCCTAACTGCGGACGTAACGCACAGCTGTCAGGATCATTCAAGATCAAGTGCATCTACTGCGGCATGGAATCCGTTATCAATCCTTATGAAGCAAGAGATATCGCCAACCAGTTTGACGAGGCTCTCGCTGCACAGCAGGCTGAACAGGAGCAGAAAGAAAGATGGGAATCAGCCGTTCAGAATGATCCTTACCAGCCTTACGACGTAAGCAAAGATCTTAATTTTGACGATTACGACGACGGAAACGGTGTGATATAATGTAGGTCCCTCATATGGGGGTGTACCGGTTTCGACGGGGTCGTTGATACTGAGAAAGCGGGTGGAGGATTCTCGTTGGCCTCCTTAAAAAACGGGAAACGCAAGTAATTGCAAACGACACACAGCTCGTAGCTGCTT
>JAEEGL015435315.1_pt1 | contig 18755 bp, 24 predicted proteins | sample 9134231 | NCBI WGS metagenome assembly JAEEGL01 (sample SAMN16246548, study PRJNA631951) | gut metagenome | biome: gut microbiome; feature: rumen; material: fiber-attached | host: Bos | place: Iran: Karaj | collected 2018-10 | reverse complement strand
TCCATTTTGACTTTGAAATGGTCTATTAACTGCTAATGTAAATCTAGTAGTAGCAATATTACTACCTGTATATCTAAGTTCTGGATCTCTTGTTAATCTACCTATTAATTCTACTCTATTCATAATAACTCCTTATAATTTGATAATTATATGTCTTAAAATGTTTTCATCTAAAGTTGCTAAACGATCAAATTCGTTAATAGCAGCATCATTTGCTTCTACATTGATTAAATAATAATAACCAGTTTTTTGACCTTTTATAGTATAAGCTAATTCTCTTTGGCCTAATTCTTTAGAACTTAATACTTTAGCTTTATGATTAACTAAAACTTTTTCATAACTTTTAGCTAATTTTTCAATAGCATCTTTCTCTAAATCAGGTCTTACTATAAATGAAATTTCATAATTTTTCATTCTTTACACCTCCCTTTGGACTAATGGTCTATATAAATAGACAGAGAGTAAATAATTTACTCGCGATAGTATTATAGCAAAAACACTATAAAAAGTAAACAATTATTTGATTTTATTTACAAAAAATGGTATACTTTCTTGTAGGTGGTTTTATGGCAAAAAAAGCATTTACTATTGCTATAGTAGCAATAGCAATTTTAATCATTGTTAGTATTATAATAGCAGTTACTAATTTAAAACCTGCAACATTTAAAAGAGTAGTATCATATGATGCAGGTATAAATGAAATAGTAGAGGCTCCTGAATATATAAGATCAAGTGGAAATGAAGAAGGATTATTTTCTATCTTAAATCTACTTAAATACGAAAGAACTATAATGATAACCACAGTTATTCTAGTTATTATATTCGTATTATTCTTTTATGGAACTAAAAAAAGTAAAGGTTGGTAAACCTTTACTTCTTTTTTATTTTTAATTCTTGTAAGTAATTTATTCCTAGTGTAGATAGACCAAATACTGCAACATGGATAAAATACAAATATCTAGGTTGTATTTCAATTATTAGATATACTCCAAATGTTACTAAAACCATTATCACTAAGAATAATGTTTCATCTTTAATATTTTTTCTATTAATTATTAATCCTAATAACATTAAAGAAATTATTACAATGTCTATTCCTTTATTTAAATTTATTGCCATATCTTTTACTTTTGAAAAAGAAATACTAATGCCTAATACTTCAAATTTCTTATCGTTAAAGCTTCCCATTTCATCTTCTAAACCTGAAGATAACCAAAATCTATCTACTTTACATACCATTAGTTTTCCTGTTCTAACAGGATTCTCAAATAATCTTCTTTTTATTTCATTTAATTCTGTTTTTTTATCTACTTGATATAAAGCATCATCATCAGTATAGTATCCACAAGTTTCATAATTAAATCCTAATAAGAATTTCCATAAAGGATCTTTATTTTGAAGTCCTGAAGGATTAATATTAGTTACTTTTACTAACATAGATGCTCCATTACAAATAATAAAATATGATGATAAGAATATTAATAATGATATTATAACCTTTTTTAGAGTATCTTTTTTAATAGTTATTAATTTATAAAGAACAAATGATAATACAATTATTAATCCCTCTGGTCTAATAATATTACCTAATGCAATTAATACTGCTCCAAATAAATAATCTTTATATTTAGCTTCATTTTTTATTATAAAGAATATACCTAAATAACTAAGTAATGTTGCTAAATGTGAATTTAATAAAACTGAGTTTAAGAATAAGTAAAATGGAAAAATCATATATAATAATGCTACTATTCTAGATGATTTTTCATTCTTACTTATTTTAAGACCTAATTTGTATACTATTACTACTATTAAAGAAGAATATATTACATTTAATAATTTTAAGATAAATACATTATTAAATAATTTTAATAATAAACCTTGATAAATAACAAATCCTGTTTGATATCCCCATGTAGCAAAATGAAACCAAGTATTAAAGCTATAGTCTCCTTTTGCAAACATTTCAGATGCTTCTAATAATGTTTTAAAATCATATACCTGTGGAAAATTAGCTATTATTATAAATATTAATCTTATTAAAAAACTAGTAATAAATAGTATTAAACCAAAATGTTTAATTTTTCTAGTAGATATAAATATTGATAATATACCTGCTAAAACTAATAGAATAATATTATTAGTAAATAAATATAAGAGTAACATTAATGATAATATAACAATTCCAATATAAGTTAATATTTTAGATAATTTTTCATTCATAAAAACTCCTATACATTAAATCTAAAGAATACTATATCACCATCTTGCATTAAATAATCTTTTCCTTCTAATCTCATTTTCCCAGCTTCTTTAGCACCTTTTTCTCCACCATATTGCTTATAGTCTTCAAATGATGTTACTTCTGCACGTATAAATCCTTTTTCAAAGTCAGAATGGATTATTCCAGCACATTCAGGAGCTTTCATTCCTTTTCTAAAAGTCCAAGCTTTACATTCATCTTTACCTGAAGTAAAGAATGTAGCTAGTCCAAGTAAATCATAAGTAGCTCTTATTAATTTATCTAATCCACTTTCTTTAATTCCTAAATCTTCTAAGAATAATTCTCTATCTTCATCAGGCAATTCACTTAATTCACTTTCAACTTTAGCACTAAGCATAACTACTTTTGCATTTTCTTTTGAAGCATGTTCCCTAACTATTTCTACATATTCATTACCTGTATTTATATCTTCTTCTGATACATTTGACATATAAATAATTGGTTTCTTTGTTAAAAGATTAAAATTTTTAAGTATTTTTTCTTCATCTTCAGTATAATCTAATCTTCTAGCAGGTATATTTTGTTCAAGAACATATTTTACTTTTCTAAGAGCACTTACTTCTTCTAAAGCTTCTTTATCTTTTGAAGTAACTGCTTTTTTTTCAATTTTATCCAATCTATTATTTACGATGTCTAAATCGCTTATAATTAATTCTAAGTCAATTATTTCTATATCTCTTAAAGGATCTATATCACCTTCAACGTGAGTTATATTTGGATCTTTAAAACATCTAACAACTTCACAAATAGCATCTACTTCTCTAATATGTGATAAGAATTTATTACCTAATCCTTCACCTTTTGATGCTCCTTTTACTAATCCTGCTATATCGATAAATTCATATGCAGTTGGTATAACTCTTTCAGGAGTTTCTTTCTCTGCTAAGTATTCTAATCTTTCATCTTTAACAACAACTATTCCTACATTAGGTTCAATTGTTGCAAATGGATAATTTGCTGCTAATATATTCTTCTTTGTTATAGCATTAAATAATGTCGATTTTCCAACATTAGGTAATCCTACTATTCCTGCAGTTAATCCCATAATATATCCCTCATTTCTTATATAAGTATATCATTAAACAAACAAAAAAGCATCAATTGATGCTTAAATTGTTGGAGTAATTTTAGGTCCTATTGGTGCTCCTAAAACATACCATGCAACTATTATAAATAAGAATAGTACAATTATACCTATTAGGTATGGCATTAATAAACCATAACATTTTTTAATACTAAAGTCATTCTTATTATATAATCCCATATAACCTACATATATAGAAAAATATGGGAATATTGGAGTAACTATATTTGATACTCCAGATCCTAATCTAAAAATAGCTCCTACGAATTCTGGTGTTATATTTGATTTCATAAATTGTGACATCAATGCTGGTGCAAACATACTCCATTTATCTGCAAATGATGATAAGAACATTCCTGATAATACTATTGCAATAAATGAGAATATTATTAATAAGATAAATGAGAAATTAGCATCTCTTATTATATCAAATAATATTGCTACTATTACTTCTCCTATATTACTATATTTATATATAGCAATCCAAGCTGATGCAAAAAATACTATTAATAGTAATTCTCCTATATTATTTAAATTACTAGTTAATATTTTTATTATATCTTTATCATTTTTAATTTGTTTAGTTATATATCCATATACAATTGATGCTATTAAACCAGTAAATGAAATTATAAATAGAATACCATTTACAAATGGAGAATTAGCTCCAAATAATTTATTTACATATAACTCTTGTTTATTATCAAGTAAAGCTCCAGATAAAGGTAATCTAGGAATAATTGCATAAACTGATAATATTGCAGCTATTCCTACTACTAATAATGCAGCTTTTAATCCCTTTTTCTTTAATTTTTCATCTATTACTACTTCATCATCACTAATTCTAACAGGTTTCTTTCTAGAAACAAATTCAGTTATTACTGCAATTAATAACGCTAATAATAAACTTGATATAACTATTAAAAATAAATCTCCACTATATCCATATGAATAATCATTATTAATAGTTTTAACACTATTTCTAGCAAGCTCTACTATACTATAATCTAGTGAAGTAATAAATAAATTTATATTAGCTCCTGCTGCTACTGATACGAAAGTCATAGTCATTCCAATTACTTGACTTCTTTTATATTCAGTAAATAATGCTACTGCTATAGGAATCATAATAACAAATGCTAAGTCTTGTGAGAATCCCATTATTATACATAATAAAGAGAAAATAAAGAACATAACTAATCTAGGTATTTTCTTTGATAATCTACTAAATACTTCCTTTAATAATCCTGTTTTTATTAAAGAACCCATTCCTATTAAACCAACTATTACTGTTCCTAAAGGTACAAATTTTAAGAAATTATTAATAGTTTCACCTAAAATAAATTTTAAACCACTTAATGTTAATAATGATTTAACAGTTAAAATTGTAGTAGTAATAGTACCACTCTGATTTACATGATATTCTACACCTTGTAAATTAATAAGTGAAAATATAAAACTCAAAAATATTACAATCCCACTTAGTAATATAAAGAACCAAACAGGATGTAATCCTCTTCTCTTTTTTGTTTCATCCATATTATTCTTCCACCACCTTTTTAATCTTTTTATTAAACTCAACTCTTGGAAGCATTATAGTTCTTCCACAGTTAACACACTTTATTTTAATATCCACACCTATTCTAACTATTTCAAATAAATTAGTTTTGCATGGATGATCTTTTTTCATTATAACTTTAGATCCTAATTTATAATTATTTTGCATTATGCACCTCAATTTGAGTATATGGAATACTGATTTTATTCTTGTCAAAAGTAATTTTAATTTCTTTTAATATTTCTCTTTTAGCAACAAATTGATCCTTAACATTAACAATAGCACTAATTCTATAAACAACAGATGAAGAAGCAAGTTCTTCTATTCCTGGAGCTAATACTATTTCATCAAATAATTCTTTCTTATTAAGATTTTTAACTATAGTTTCTAAAAGAGATTCTATTTTTTCATATTCTTCTTCATAAGGAGCATTAACATTAATTAATAACATAATTTTATTTAAACTATAATTAGTTACTTCTGTAATATTTCTATTAGATATTATTCTAACTTCATTTGTTAATGATTTTAGTCTAGTGGACTTAAAATTAAAATTTATTACTTCACCTTTAAATCCATTTATTTCTACATAATCTCCTAAAGAGAATGTATCTTCCATTATTATTGAAATTCCTACTAAAATATCTTTTAATAAATCTTGAAATACTAATCCAATTACTACTGATAAAGCACCAATACTAGTTACTAATGCAGTAGTATTAACATGAAAAATAGCTAATAAACAAATAATAGTAATAATTATTATTACGTATTTAGAAATATTTTTAAATAATACTAAAACTGTTTTTCTTCTATTTTTTTCATGTTTATTCTTTTCTGATTTAATATTAACAATTTTTTTAATTACAGATTTAATAATAAAATATAGAATAAATGCTATTAATATTACTATTAAACTTTTTATTACTTCTGATGGAATTTTAAAACCAAATATTTCCATAGCTCACCTTCTATTCATCTATATCAAAATTCATTATTTCAAGTATTCTATTTAAATCTTGTACATTTTCAAAACTAATAGTAAGTTTCTTATCAGTAATTTTTACTTTAGTTCCTAATTTTTCTTTTAATTTTCTTTCTAATATATCATATTTACCATCTTTTGGTTTTCTTACAACAGGAGATATTTTTTTGATATTTGAATCAGAAGATATTTCTTCTAATTCTCTTACACTTAAATCCTGTTTCATAATTAAATCTGCTAATTCATTTATCTTATCAATATTTTCTAACTTACTAAGTACTCTAGCATGTCCCATACTAATTTTATTGTATAAAACTAAATCTTGTACATTAGTTGGTAATTTTAATAAACCAAGCATATTAGTTATATGACTTCTACTTTTACCAACTCTTTTAGCTAATTCATCTTGAGTTATATTAGAAGCTTCTATAATAGATTTATATGCTTTAGCTTCTTCTATAGCAGTTAAATCCTCTCTTTGAAGATTCTCAAGTAAACTTATTTGCATCATTTCATCATCTGAAAAATCTTCTATTATTGCAGGTATTGTAGTTAATCCTGCTTTTTTAGATGCTCTAAATCTTCTTTCTCCAGCAACTATAACATATCCTTTAACTGTTTTTTTAACTATAATTGGTTGAAATACACCATGTTCTTTAATAGATGCTGCTAATTCATTTAAAGCTTCTTCATCAAATTTCTTTCTAGGTTGGTAAGGATTTGGTCTTAATTCATCTAAACTAAGTTCTACAATTGTATTATTTGCTCTAGCATTATCAACAATGTCATTTTCAATATCCTCAAATGTATTGATATTTTCATCACTAAATAATTGTTCTAATCCTCTACCTAGTGCCTTTCTCTTCTCTTGCATTTCTCTCAATTACCTCCTTTGCTAAATTAATATAAGCAGTAGAACCTTTACTATTTGAATTATAGTATGAAATAGGTTTTCCATGACTTGGTGCTTCTGCTAATACTATTAATCTTGGTACTATTGTATCATAAACTTTCTCTTTAAAGAAACTTCTTATATTCTCTACTACATCTAGACCTAAAATAGTTCTTGAATCAAGCATTGTAAGTACTACTCCCTCAATCTCTAAATTAGGATTTACTTTAGTTCTAGCATTTCTAATTGTATTAAGTAACTGCATAATTCCTTCAAGTGCAAAGAACTCACATTGTACTGGAATCATAACTGAATTAGAAGCAGTTAATGCATTTGTAGTTATTATTCCTAAACTAGGTGGACAATCTATTAATATATAATCATAATTATCTTTTACTTCATCTAATACTCTTTTTAATTGAGCACCCTTTACTAAAGTAGGATCTTCTTTTTGCATATTACTTAATTCCATATCTAGTACTACTAAATTCATACTAGCAGGTATAATATCTAAGTTTTTAAACTTTGTTTTGATAATTACTTCGTTAGTAGTTTTTTGCTTAATTAAAGCTTCATTAATACTAGCGGATAAAGTTCCTTTTTCAACTCCAACACCTGTTGTAGCATTTCCTTGTGGATCTATATCAACTAATAAGACTTTTTTATCTAGTAATCCTAATGATGCTGCTAAATTTATACTAGTGGTAGTTTTACCAACTCCACCTTTTTGATTTACTAAAGATATTATTTTGCCCATATTTACACCTACTTTATCTCTTTAATGACTAATATATATTTTATCAAAAAAAGACTTTTTTTTAAATGTTTTTCCATTAAAAAAATTAATATTATTCCAATATTAATTTTTTATTAGATATTTTATTAATATCATCGCCAAATATTTTTATTATTTCTTCTGAATCAGTACCTATTTGTTCAAATATATTAAAATCAAATAAATTAAATCTTTGTGATTTAAATATATTAAAGTATGAATCAAATTTATTAGGATTATTATGCTTTAAATATGCAAAATAATTTGCTATTAAACCACAATAAGAATATAACATTACTTCATTATAGTTTTCTAATACTGCACCTGCTATATAGGCCATACCATTTTCATCATTTTTAATTTGCTCAGAATAATTACTAGGTTTCTTATATCTTTCATTTTCTAATAAATTATCATCTAAAGAAGAAAGATAATAAACACTATTAAATCTATCAAATACTTCTTTATAAAAAACATTTAACCAAGTATAAGCATTATCAACATATATATTATTTGATACTAAATAATCAAGAAATAATTTTTCATATAACATAGAATATACTTCTGCATAACCAGATGTCCAATAATATCTATGATTATCTTTTCTAGAAACATTTTCTCTTTCTTTATTATCAATAACATGACCAAATTCATGAGAAATAGTACGCATTAAATTAACATCTCTAAGAGTTTTAATATTTTTTACTACTATAAAACTATCTTTATTAATATAGTCATATATAGTATATGCTATACTATCCTGATTATTATTTTGTTCTTTAATTATTCTATTATTCTCAACTAATGTTTTAAATTCATCAGATTGACCAAATTCATCATCAAAGAAATTACATAAAATATCATACATTTGGTCTTCTTTTAAATTTATTGGTTTTGGGACAAAATAATTATAATCTAAATCATTTAAATCCATTATTCTACCAGAAAAAGAATTATGTACTTCTTTATTTGTTATAAAGTTCTGTAAACTGCGTTTCTTTAATAACTTCTTCTCCAAACTTAATGTTCCTATATAATTTTTATATGAAGTCAAAATATCAATTGTCTCTTGATCAATACTTCCACTAACATAAAACAATAGTTTTCCAAAACTATCAAGTATTTCAAAACAATCAATCATTCTTTTACGATTAGATTTAAGAAAACTATCTTTAATCAATTCTATTTGATGTTCTAATGCGTCAGTATTATCTGTAAATATTTTCATATAAATCCCCACATATATATTATAACAAAAAAATAACTAAAATTTTAGTTATTTTCCAATACTAATGGTTATTTCATTTCTTTTTGTTTTATTATAATTGTGTGATTTTATAATTTTATCCATTCCTTTAATAAATTCTATACCATCTATATAATTAATATCCCCTAATTCACTTTCACTAACAATTATATTACTCTCATCAGGTGTAGTATCTTCCATAATATAATGTCTTTTGAACATGTCTAACATATCATTCTTAGCAAATAAATATATTAATATATCTAATTTTGAACAATTGAATTTAGATATAAATTCTAAAGTATTTTCATTATAATATTTATCTAAATCAGATAATAATTTATTAAAATATTCTTTTTCTTCTTCAAAACCATTCCAATTTATTTTTATATACTGTATATATTCATCTAAAATATAAATGTAATCATCATGGTCTTTTAAGAAATTTGCTAAATCTTTATCATGTTTTTCTATTATATCATATAGAAATATTTTTGGAGCATTACCAATAAGGTTAAAAGTAGATTTAAATTTTCTATGAATTAATGTTTCTGTATATTCACGTTCATTCAATACTTCTCTAGTAATTCTATCAGTAAAATATAATAGACTACGTTCAAGATTACTATAATTCTCTAATATATAAGCAAACCCAATTGATTCTTCATTATTCTTTACACTACTAAGAGCATTTTTTCTTTCATATTCATACATTTTATTAATAATTGCATCAATATAATTCTTATCTTCTTCAGAACCACATATATCACGTAATTGAATTTGATTATCAAAGAAACATTCAAATTTATTATTTTTAGTCATACTACTCACTCTTTCGGTAAGTAATAATTTATCATTTTTTTAAATCATAGTCAACAAAATATATTTTATTTTAAAAAATGTGATATAATATATCTAACATCTTATAAAGAGAGACGGAGGGACCAGCCCTATGATGTCTCACCAACCTATTTAGTTAGGTGGTAATGCTGGATCTATAAGATAACTTTTTAAAATACTCAAAGGTTATCTTTGAGTATTTTTTTGATTATAAGGTGTTAGAAAGGAGGAATATGGGAAGAGAAAGATTTTTAAATATGACATTTGAAGAATTAGATAGAGAAATTGATAAACTTCCAAACAGTTGGATGAAAGCATTAATGTATCAAGTTATAAAGGATACAAGAAATGATTATGAATATAAAACTAAAAGAAAGGAATTAAAAAATGATAGAGAAAGTAAATCCATCACATCCAGATAAATTAGCAGATAGAATATCTGGAGCATTAGTAGATTTAGCATACAAAAAGAATATTAATCCAAAAATAGCAGTAGAAATTCTTCTAGGTCATGGTAATTGTCATATAATAATTGAAACAAGTGAAACATTTAGTACAAAAGAAGTACAAGATATAGTAACTAGAATAGTAGGTCCCGTAAACCTAGATTTACAAATAGTAAAACAAGATACACATCTTGCAAATAACCAGAAGGATAAAATTAGATGTGGTGATAATGGAATATTTAAAGGTGTTCCTTTAAGAAAAGTAGATAAAGAATTATCAAAAATAGCAAGAGATATTTATAAAAAATATCCTTATGATGGAAAATATGTTTTAGATAAAGATAAACTAATTATTTGTCAAAGTCATGCTAAAACTGAAGAATTAAAAAAAGAATATCCAAATGCAATAATTAATCCTTTAGGTGATTGGATTGGTGGTATTAATTCAGATAGTGGTGCCACAAACAGAAAACTAGGATCTGATATGGCAGAATCTATTAGTGGAGGTGGTATCCACGGAAAAGATTTATCTAAATGCGATGTTTCAGTTAATATATATGCTTTCTTAAAAGCTCAAGAGACAAATAAAGTACAAGAATTTAGTTGTGCAATAGGAGATGAATTTATAGATAACAGACCATACGAAGAAATAGTAGAAATTGCAAAGAACTATATTGATAATATTGGTGGATTTGAAGAATTAGCTAAATGGGGATTATATTAAAAAGAAGACAATTATAATTGTCTTCTTTTTTCTTCAAATTGTTCTTTTCTATAAATACCATCAAAATAATTATAATCATATCTATCTTCTAGGTTTTTATATTTTTCTTTATAAAAATCTTGATTATCTAAATAATCTTTTGATTTAACTAATATTATACCTAAACCCATAGATTTAGCTTTATCTATATCTTTTTCTCTAATTTCATCAACACAATATAAAGCAATTCTTTTTAATGCAGGAATTCTTTCATCCATATCAGTTTGTTTTCTTCCTTTTTCCATTATTAATAACTCTGAATATGAATTACCAGATAATCCTGTTATTTCTTCAGGCATAAGTAGTGTATGAACTCTATCAGTTCCTTCAGAAGATGAAGTAAATGGTCTATAGAAAGTGAATGAATCATATGGAAATACATGAACTATTTGTTCTGGATTTAATTCTCCTGCATCATATAAGAATGTATTAGAATCTTCAACATTTCCATATACTGCAACACAGTCATTACCAACAAGTGAATATGAATGCCCTGTTGGTAAATCATCATTATTATGAACCCCAGTTTTAACTATACCAAAAAATGGTTCATCACCTATTGAATAAACATCTACTCCACATTCATTTGATAATTTTTCATCTCTATATTGCTTAATTGTATTAGTATTTAATGATTTTTCTTTTATTGCTTCATTAACTATATTTCTTGCAAAAGACATATCATCATAAAACATTCCCATAACATCTATTTTCTTTAATGACTCATGTAATTTTCTTTTTTTATTAGCAGACAAATCATCTATATTAACTATTAAATTATATAGTCCAAGATGATCTTCATTTATTGATATTTTTCCTTCACTACTAAATCTTAATAATTCTTTTATATCAATTATTATATTATGATAATTTTCCTCAAAATGATAATCAATGATTGAATTAGATACATCTCTATTATCTTGAGATTTTAAACAATTATAGACACCTTCCATATTATTTTCATCATATTTTTCTTCTAATAAAGCATAAAAATCATTTAAATGAACATTTTTACATTTTTTCATACAATCATGTTTAAAATTATAAAAATCATCACTATCATTAATTAATGCTTCCTTCATTTTAGCAAATGAATCAAATATATCTTTATATTGTGGACTAAGAACTTCATCAGAATAACCATTAATTCTTTCTTCTTCTTGTTTTTTAACATAATCATTTATTACTTCTGGATTAGTACTCCATTGTAAATCATTAATTATTTTTCTAACTCCAAATATATCATGTGTTTCGTAAATTTTTTTTGCAACATTAATATCTATCGATTCAACAGGAATACGTAATTCTGGAACGACTTTATTATAATTATTTCTAAGTTCCATTGCTTTTATTGCAGATTCTTTTGCTTTTGTTATTAACCCATCTAGATTTAATCTTTCATCTGACAAATTTATATTGAATTTATTAATAATTTTTGCAGCAACTATAGGACGATCTACATTTATAAGATTATATAAGGCATCTTCTCCATAAGACCATTCATCAATTTTCTTTAATTTATAATCATCTTTTAAATAACTGAAAAAACGAGAAAATTTTTCAGGTTCAGGTTCCCTTTTTCTATATTCCTCGATCATTACATCATATGTTTGATTATCTAAATCATTTAAAGATGCATAAAAATAAGTTAAATCTGAATCAAAAAATACTTTTAAAAATTCTGGTTTTTTTAATAATTCATTTTTATACTTAGAATAAGCTAATATATAATTTATTCTTTCTTCGACATAACGATTCTTTTCTAATAAAGATAATCCTTCTTCATCTAATATTTCTAATATTTGACCATTATTATCATTTGTTAGAAATTGTGAAAACTCATTTTTATTATAACCATTAATAATTTGATTTTTATCCATAGTCTCACCATTATTATTATAACATTATTTATATTATTCTAAAATATTTCTTTTTAAAAATAAAAAAACAGTTCAAAAATGAACTGTTTTATTTATCTTAATGACCCACCTAATGTTTCAAATATAACTTTAAATTCATCATCAGATATTGGTAAACCTAATGTTAATCTTTTAATTCTTCTATGTTTTTGAGTTGCATTATCTAACATTATATTTCGATCTTTATCATAAAAATCAAAACTTTCCCATACTTCGCTTTTTCCAATTCTTGATAAATATTTTTCTGATGGATATATATCTTCTAATCTTGATTTTGCATACGCATATATCATTTCAGTAAATACAGACAATGAATAAAATGAATATAAATTTGGTATTTCTTCTTTAATCGATGTTAATGAATTTTTTATTGTTGAATAAGAATTAATACTAGCTAATCTTTCAGAAGGATTAAAATCATATAATTCATAGTATCTACTTCTTTCATTAATAGAATTACGAATATATTCAGTTGTTTTTTCTAACGAACTGTAAATTTCTTCCATGTTTAAATCTCTTTTACCAGGATAAAATGAATTTCTAATTAAAGCTGTTTCTATTTCATCTTGTGAACCATTGTCAAATACCTTACTTTGATAAGCACGTTCTAATTCATATAATACGGATTGAGCAACACATAAATTTTTAGCCATATCATTTTCAAATTCACTAAACTCGAATATATATTCTCTTTCACTATTAATTTCTGAATCTATTCCTTCTTCATATAATTCAATACTTTTTGAAAAAGGATCATAAGATGATAATAATTTTTTACTATGATTTATTTCAAAAATTTTTTTATTTTTTTTCTCAAAATTTATATTTTTTACATAATCTGATAACTGTTTTTTTGAGACTACTATTTTTATTAAATCTTCAAAAAAGTTTTTATCAGCATATTCACCATCTATAGAATAACTATATATTAAATTTAATAATTTCTTTTCCATAGTAATCCCCCCTCCAATACATATATTGTATCAAATTTTTGTTTTATTTAATATTATTATTCAATACTTCTAAAACTTCATCATACACTATAGAATTACTTATAATTGCACCTTTAATACTTTGATCATATCTTTGATCATTTCCAAATAAATTTGTTACTTTTCCACCAGCTTCTTCTACTATTACTTTAGCTGCTGCTATGTCACAGTTCTTATGCTTAGTACCTGGGAATATAGCTAAATTAAAATCTCCATTTGCAACACACATGCAAGCTCTAATAACACTTCCAATACTTACAAAATATGTTTTCTTTCCTAATTCTTTAATAGAATCATATAAATTATAATTAGCTTCAGGCCACATATCAAAATTAGATACACTTTTCATATCATCTAATTCTATGTTATTAACAGATATTTTAGATCCATTTCTAAATGCACCTTGTCCTTTAATAGCAGTATATAAACTATCAGTGAATACATCATAAACTACACCAACAGTAGATACTCCATCAATTACTAGTGCTAAAGAGAATACTGCTACTGGTATATGTCTAGCATACATTGCAGTTCCATCTACTGGATCACATACCCAAACATATTCACTTTTACCAAATTGTTCTTCTTCTCCATCAACTGAATGAGTAGGAAAAGTAGACTTTACTCTTTCAATTAAAAGACTATTTATCTCAGTATCTGCCTTTGTTACTATAGTTTGATCATACTTATAGTTTGCACCATTATCTTCACTAAAATATTTTTTCATGATTTTTCCAGCATCATATGCCATTTCTTTTGCGAATTCTAAATATTTATCCATTTTATTCCTCCTATAATTTAATTAATCTATCATTATCTTTTATTTTTATAATATCCTGTGGAATATTATCTAGTATATCTTTTGGTAAATTATTATAATGTGGAACAATTATTTTATCAGCATAATCATACCCATTATTCATTACTAATAATTTCTTAGTAGTTGTATCTAAGTATTCTTTATTAAATATCATAGCTCCTGCGGATTGGCCTATGATTATTCCACCATTATCTATAAATTCCTTTATATCATCATATAATCCTGCGTTTATAATCGAATCCATTAAATTTTTTGGTTCTCCACCACTTAAATATAATGCATCATAATTCTTAATATCTAATTTAGTTTTATCTAAATCTATAATATCTGACTCTATATTATTCTTTGCTAATTCTTCTTTAGCAACCACTGAATTAGTTCTATCTTGATCAATTAGTTTTGCATTTGGTATAATTGCAACTTTCTTATCTTTTAATACATCAATTATATCTTGATAACTATTCATGTAATCTTTATATCTAGTATCTACTCCATACGATGTTAAATATATATTCATATTATTTCTCCTTATAATCATAATCCCATAAACTTAATTTACCATTTATATATATAGGATCTATTTTTTTAACATTTTCTAGTTTAAATCCATAACCTTCCCAGTCTCCTTTTTCCATTATTCCTTTATAAACACTTGGGTTAGTTGGACCAACTTCCTTTACAAAATCATCATCAACATAAATTGAGTCTGTAAGAGTTGCTTTAGCAATTATACATCCAGTTGGATATTCTAAATTATATTCTTTAAATCTTTCCACAGCCTTTTTATCTATAGATTTGCCTGCATGTATCAAAATATCTCCACGATATTTTATATTCCAAGTTCTAAATTCATATTCTTTTAAACCTTCTGCTATTAAACTTGCCCAAGGCTGCTTTATTGTAATTACTTTCACTTATAATACTACCTTTCAATATCTCTAATATGTCTTTCAAAAGCTGGATCATATGCTGGTGTTGTTATTAATATTTGTTTTAAATTTCCTTTATAATATATTCTAGTACCTGGTTCAATTGATAAAACATCTCCTGCTTTTACATTTACTGCTTCATCATCTAAATAAAAAGTTCCAGAGCCTTCCAAAAATATATATGTAAATGTACTTTTATCATGAACAAATTCTTCAAAATGTCCTTCTTCAACTGTTTCCATTACAAAAGACAAATCTTTATTAATTGGTTCATAACCTACAAAATCAACTCCATTTTTATTAAATCTAGTCGTATTTTCAAAATTATACTTTTTATACATGCAATCACCAATTTAATTATATCAAAAAAAGTTCACTATTGTGAACTTTTATATAAATATACATATTTATAATAATTCAATTCTTATCCCAAGAACTTCATATTCCTCTTGTTTTTCTTTTGGATAAAATGTTTCTAAAGTATCAAGTAATTCTTTTTTAGTCATAGACTTATCTGCTAAAACAGATATATCAAAGTCTTTAAACATGTCTTCAAAATTTTTATATCTTAATAATCCTACTACTTTTACTTCAAAAGATTCTTTTAATTCTGGTTCTTTTAAAAATTTAATTGTATCTCCTAATTTGATATTTCTTCTTTTTTCATCGAAAAGTCTAATTTCAATTCTTTTAGTACCATTAAGTATAAAATTATAATACTCTGGTTGTAACTTTAATTCATGTATCATATTTTATTTTCCTTTCTTTTAGGAATAGGATAACTTTCTAAATCTATTGTTCCTAGAGTTTTAATAAATGTATCTAGTCTTTCTTGATCTATTAAATAGCATTCTGTTTCACCATTTGTACCATCATATTTACTTATTATATCAGGGAAAACTACATTATATTTAGCTTTTACACCTAGATTTATTACTCCATAATCATGATATAATTGTTTCTTAAATTCTGGATAATCTAATTTATCTATTTTTTCTTCATCAAAGAAACCATTATAAAATTCATAATCTGTTATTAAATGGAAATATACTCCTTTATTATAATCAGAATCTAAAGTATTATTATCTAAGAATTCTTTAAGTTGAACTTTACCTTCTAAATATCTCTTTAAATTAGATGTATCTTTTGTCTTAGTATAATGACTTTTAAATTTATCTTCAGCAATATCTACTGATATTACACCCATTAAAAAATCTTCTTTATTTTTAATATCATGTTTTTTTAAATATTCATTAGCTGCTGCTAGATGTATAACAAAACTTGCCATGGCATTACCACCTCACATAAAGGTATTATAGCACAAGTGGACAAAAATAGGAAAATATGGTAATATATAATGCAATTACGGGGGAATTATGCAAAAATTCAGTACAGGTAAATTTGGAAAATATGAAGTTATAAGTTTGAGAAATCAAATGATATATTTTGAAAGTCATTCAAAATATGACATAGAAAGAATTTATAAATTAACTGAACCTTTATGTAAAGATTATCCAAAGCATAAAGAATGGTTCTATGAAAAACACTTACCAAATATTAAAGCTGCTTATATGCCAGATGAATGGAGAGACATATTATTTATTCGTGAACCAACAACTTATATTCCTGATAGCCTTAATGTCATTGGAGCAATTTGCCTTAAAAAGACTCCATACGAAAAGAAAATATGCTGTTTATATGTTGATGAACGTTGGAGAAATAAAGGTGTTGGATCATTACTTCTTCAATGTGCATTTGTATGGTTAGATACAAACATGCCTTTAATCACATTACCTGATTATAAATTAGAAGAAATGAAACCATTTATAGACAAGTTTGGTTGGAAACTAGAAGAAACAATAGATGATGCTTATGGAATGGACCGTAAAGAATTATGTTTTAACGGTAAATTAATAAAAGATCCTGAACCAAAACGTGAACAAATAACCCTTGAAGAAGTATTAAAATTAACTAATAAAGGTAACAAAAAAAGTGCTGAATAAGCACTTTTTTATTTGTATAATATTCCTTCTTTATATTTTTTTATACATTTTCTACTAGGTTCATATAGGTTTTCTGGTAAATTATCTAAATCAAACCATTGCCATTCTAATATAGTTTCTGGTTCCATAGTTTTTACTTTACCTTCATAACCTTTTGCCATAAATCCTACTGTAACATAATGAGCTGTATCTGTCATATCATCAGATATACAGTATAATTCTAAATCGGTAGCAATTAGACTTGTTTCTTCCTCTAATTCTCTTTTAGCTGCATCCTCTAATCTTTCCATAAATTCAACTTTTCCACCAGGCATTGTCCATGTACCTTGTCCTTGTAATTCACTACTTGCCTTTATTTTATCTGGATTTCTTAATCCTAATAATATTTTATTATCTTTTAATACCATTACTCCTACACCTACTCCAGGTTTCATAAAATCATCTCCTAATAAAATTATATCAAAAAAAGTTCACTAATGTGAACTTTTTAATTCTCTTAATATGTTTTTTAATTTCTTTGGTTCTCTAACTTGTCTGATAGTTCCATCATCATAATAGTCTAGTCCTCTTTTGCTTAATTCTAAAATCTCAACTACTTCTTTTGTTTTTTCATCGTATAAGAAAACACTTTCTGAAATTATTTCATTAAAGGAATAATCATCTCTATATGTGCATATTTGACAACACCATATGTTATCAATTCTATTTTTATAATAATTTACAAAGAATTCACCGTTATATCCAAAACTTTCTATATCTTTTGACATATCTAAAGAAAATCTTGTTCTTCCTTTTTTAAATTCAAAAGCACATAAGTATATATCAGCAGAAGCTGCTCCAACATGTCTCTTTTCTGCTTCAGCTAATTTAAAACTCTCTATACCTTTTATAGTTTCATCTTTATTCATTACACCTTGAAATAATTTTATATTTCTTCCAAATGTTTTTAAAGCATCCTTTTGACCTAAACTTCTATATTTAATATTTGTCATAATTCCCCCATAAATACGCAAATTATTATATCAAAAAATATAATTTAGTCAACAAAAAAACTCGCATATGCGAGTTTTGAACACAAAATATTATCTCTTTGAGAATTGTGGTGCTTTTCTTGCTTTCTTTAATCCTGGTTTCTTTCTTTCTTTAACTCTTGAATCTCTAGTTATTAAACCTTTTGCTTTAAGAATTCTTCTGAAAGAACCTTCAGATGTTGGATCAG
>JAEEGL015420362.1_pt1 | contig 18755 bp, 17 predicted proteins | sample 9134231 | NCBI WGS metagenome assembly JAEEGL01 (sample SAMN16246548, study PRJNA631951) | gut metagenome | biome: gut microbiome; feature: rumen; material: fiber-attached | host: Bos | place: Iran: Karaj | collected 2018-10 | reverse complement strand
TGATGAAATATAAGATTGATGATATTAGAAATTTCTATACAAATGATTTAAGATTCCTAAATCAGTTCAAGGAGGAGAAGTAAAATGAAGGTTTCTAAGAATTGGTTAAGTGATTATCTAGATTTATCTAAATATTCTGATAATGAGCTATTTGATCAAATTAATGCTCATATTAATGAAATTGAATCATATGAAAAGATGGTTTCTGCAACTGAATTAACTGTAGGATATGTACTTGAATGCGTACCTCATCCAGATTCAGACCATTTACATGTTTGTCAGGTTGAGGTTATGCCTGGTGATGTTAAGCAAATCGTATGTGGTGCTCCTAATGTAGATAAGGGCGAATATGTTATTGTTGCTAATGTAGGAGCAGTACTACCTGGTGATTTTAAGATTAAAGCTTCTAAGATTAGAGGCGTTGAATCTAATGGTATGTTATGCTCACTTCAGGAATTAGGTATTGAAGAAAAATATGTACCTGAAGCATACAAGAATGGTATTTATAATTTTAAGGAAGGAACTGTTAAGGTTGGAGATAATCCACTTAAGGCTTTAGGATTAGATGATACTGTTATTGATTTAGAATTAACATCTAATAGATCCGATTTATTATCTATTGAGGGCGTAGCTTATGATTTAGGCGCTGTTTTATCTCAAAAGGTTGTTGAGAAAAAGCCAAGCTTTAAGGAAGAAAAGGAAGCTAACCCTATGAAGGTAGAAATAGCTACAGATAAATGTTATAAATATTTAATGAGATATTTAACTAATGTAACTATTAAGGAATCTCCTATGTGGATGAAGGCAAGATTAGTTGCATCTGGTGTTAGACCTATTAATAATGTAGTTGATATTACAAATTATGTATTAATGGAATTAGGTCAGCCACTTCATTCATTTGATGCTGATAAGTTAGGTAATAAGGTAGTAGTTAGACTCGCAAAGAATGGCGAAAAGCTTGTTACCTTAGATGAACAAGAAAGAGAATTAAAGGATACTGATATCGTTATTACTGATGGTGTAAATCCAGTATGTCTTGGTGGTGTAATGGGTGGCTTATCTACTGAGGTTACAAATGAAACTAAGAATATTGCATTAGAGGCTGCATATTTTGATCCACTTGCTGTTAGAAAGGCATCATCTAGATTAAATCTAAAGAGTGAATCATCTGTTAGATTTGAAAGAAAGATTGATTATGATAGAGTAGAGCGTGCTCTAGATTATGCAACTGAATTATTAGTTAAATATGCTGATGCTAAGGTATTAGCAGGTGTAGCTAAGGATGTTAAGGTAGAATTACCTAAGAAGTGCGTAAAGATTACAACAGAAAAGATTAATTCAGTTTTAGGTACTGAATTAACTGATGAATATATCAATAATGTATTTGATAGATTAGCTTATCCTTATACAAAGAATGGTTTAGAATATACTATTACTTTACCTTCTAGAAGAATGGATTTAGAGGAATCAGTTCAGGATATTATTGAGGATGTCGCAAGAATTAATGGATATGATAATATCCCAACAACTATTGCTAAAACAAGAGATAAGGGTGCTTTAACTTATTCTCAAAAGAGAACTAGATTAGTTCGTCAAATCCTAGCATTCATGGGCTTAAATGAGGCTGTAAATTATTCATTAATCAGCCAAGCTGATTTAGGATTATATATTCCTGCTATAGAGGTTAAGGAGCCTATTAAGGTTTTAATGCCATTAACTGAGGATAGAGCAGTATTAAGAGAATCAGTATTAAATGGATTAATTGAAAATATTTCATACAACAAGGCAAGAAAGAATGATGATATTGCATTATTCGAAATTGCTAATGTTCATACAGTTGATAGTGAGGATTTACATTTAGGTATTGTTATCAATGGCTTAGTAGCTTCTCATTTATGGAATGGACAAAAGAATCCTGCATCATTCTTTATTCTAAAGGGTATATTTGAGGCATTATGTGAGAAATTAAATTTCGATGTAACATATGCTCCAACAAAGGATTATACTAATTTCCATCCAGGTAGAACAGCAGCAATTCTTCATAATGGCGAAAAGATTGGTGTAATTGGTGAATTACATCCAAGATTTGCTAAGGAGCATGATTGCCAGGGTACTATTGCTTTAGAAATTGATTTAAAGACATTAATTAATGATAAGAAGGAATTAAATTATCATCCAATTAATAAGTTCCCTTCAATTTCAAGAGACTTAGCTATAGTAGTTAAGAAGGATATTTCTTCAGATACAATTTATAATTTAATTAAGCAAACAGGTAAGCATACTGTAACAGGTATTAAATTATTCGATGTTTATACAGGTGAAAATGTTGCATCTGATGAAAAGTCATTAGCATTTAATATTACATTTGAGGATTCAACTAAGACATTAGAAACTGAAGAGGTTGATAAGCTTGTTGATAGAATCGTTAAGAGATTAGAAAGAGAAGTAAATGCTAAATTAAGAGCATAATTAATAACTTATATGAAAAATGTTAGTAGACACAATAGTGTTTATTAACATTTTTTCTTTTTTTCTAGAAAAATCGCTGAAATTTCAAAAGTAACAATAAAAAAATTAATAAAAATCAAAAGTAACAACGATTTTTTTAGGTAATGTTATATAATTCTTATTGGTGAGGGAAATGGAATTTAAGGATGTTTTGAAGCAAGCAAGAAAAGAAAAAAATATATCACAACAGGAATTAGCTGATGCTATATTTGTTTCAAGAAGTGCTATTGCTAAATGGGAAAATGGATTGGGTCTACCTAATGAAGATAGTTTAAAATTGCTAATTGAATATTTTAATGTTGATAGAGAATATTTTTTCCCAGAAATTAAGCCTGAGGAAATGGTTGAAAAGAATATTAAAATTAGAAAAAGAGAAATTATCTCAAACATTGCTTTTGCTGCTTTAAGTATTATTGCTATAGTTTTTATGTTTGAGCTAGCTATAGGACGATTAGGTATTTTTAAAGCAGGAATTGAAACTGAATATGTAGATTATGTATTATCGTTAGATGGCTATTATGTTGCTGTTTATGAGGATTGCATTTATAGCTATACTGATTCTAATGGCGAAAATAATGTTTGTATGGGTGCTGAAAGTGGAATAGAAAAAGTAAAAGATTCGCTAAATTGGAAAACAAAGGATGCCATGGGTGTTGTTGCATATAAACGATGGGGAATATTCTATAATAGAAAGTGCGAAGAAGATAATCTTATATATTTAAAATATAAATATTATGATCAATATTATATAGCAGGCTTATTTTTTCAAATAGAGGACAATAACAATTTGTACCATTATTTTTATAATAGAGGCTATTCTCATCCTATTGCATGGGATGAAATTATTAATATTGAAATTAATGGTGTAAAACAAGAATTATCTAATAACTATTATTTTACATCCACAATAGATTTAAGGGATAAAACTAATAATATAATAATAAATAATTATGAACTTGTAATTAAATAAATGCTAAATAAGAATCAGGCTTAATGCTTGATTCTTATTATTTTATAATTATTAAATTGTTTAAAAAAAACGTTTACTTTAATATATCTAATTTAATTATGGTTATAATGTAATTGGATGGTGGTAAGATGAAAAAAATTATTAAATTATTATTTATAGCTCCATTATTAGCTTTATTAATAATTGTAGCTAGCTGTAGTAAAGGCTATGAATTTAAATATTGGAATGAGGCTGATTCATTAAATAGCCTAAAGACATTTGTAAGTGAAGCAATAGACGAAAAATCTAATAATTATATTCCAAAGGAGGATAGAATTGTTACATTCGATATGGATGGTACATTAGTTGGTGAATTATATCCTTGTTATTTTGAATATTTATTATTTTGCCATAGAGTATTAGATGATGAAACATATAAGGATGCAACTCCTAAAATGATTGAAACAGCTAATTTAATTAAGAAGAATAAATATACTTGGAATATGAAGGAAGAAAATATTACATTAGATCATGCTGAGGGTCAAGCAAAGGCATTTGCTGGTATGAAGGAAGATGAATTCATTACCTACGTAAGGGATTTTGCTAATACTAATGCAGAGGGCTTCAATAGTTTAAAATATATTGATGCTGCATATAAGCCTATGATTGAGGTAGTTGATTATTTACAAAAGAATGATTTCACTACATATATTGTCAGTGGTTCTGATAGATTTATTTGTCGTGCATTAGCTAGTAGTGTATTTAATATTCCATATAATCAAATAATTGGTATGGATACTACTATAGTTGGTGGAAATCAGGATAAGGATGGACTTAATTATCAATTAGCACAGGGTGAGGATGTCCTAAGAGGAGATAGCCTTTTAATTAAGAATTTAAAGATGAATAAGGTTGTTGCTATTACAAAGGAAATAGGTAAGCAGCCTGTACTTGCCTTTGGTAATAGTAGTGGAGACACTAGTATGCTAAATTATGCAATCAACAATACTAAATATCATGGTCAGGGCTATATGCTAGTAGCAGATGATATTGATAGGGATTATGCTAATTTAGAAAAGGCTGAAAGTCTAAGAGCTACTTGGGTTAAAAATAATTTCCATGTTATATCAATGAAAAATGATTTTAAAACTATTTATGGAGATAATGTTTTAAAGACTAATTAATTATGAAAAGACATCAATTTTAGATGTCTTTTTTCTAAATTTAATGTATAATGCTATGTGTTAGGAGGCTAACTATGGAAAGTATTTATAATTTAAGTGAAGATGATTTTAAATTATATTTAAATAATTTAGGTGAAAAGCCTTTTAGAGCTAAACAAATTATGGAATGGGTTTATCGTCATAAGATAGAATCATTCGATGAAATGACTAATGTAAAAAAGACATTTATTGAGCAATTAAAAAAAGATTTTAGCTTAGATTTATTAGAGGTTGTTACTCATCAAATATCTAGTGATGGAACTCAAAAGTTCCTATTTAGATTAAAGGATGGTAATTTAATAGAATCTGTTTTAATGAATAATGAATATGGATATTCAATTTGTGTAACTACTCAGGTTGGATGTAATATGGGATGTGTATTTTGTGCATCTGGTATGAAAAAGAGATTAAGAAATCTAGAAACAGCTGAAATAATTATGCAGCTATTAACTGTAGAAAAGGTAACTGGTATTAAGATTACTCATATTGTTATTATGGGTATTGGTGAGCCCTTTGATAATTATGAAAATGTAACTAGATTTATGAAGATAGTTAATTATCCTTTAGGACTTGAAATAGGAGCTAGACATATTACTGTTTCTACATCTGGATTAGTACCTAAGATTAAGGAGTTTGCTGATTTTGATTTACAGGTTAATTTAGCTATTTCATTACATGCCCCAAATAATGATATTAGAAATGAAATAATGAAGGTAAATAAATCATATCCAATAGAGGAATTAATTGATGCTATTAAATATTACATTGATAAGACTAATAGAAGAGTTACTATTGAATATATTTTATTAAAGGATATTAATGATTCTAGAGAAAATGCTAATGAATTAGCTGATCTATTACATGGATTAAATATTTATGTAAATTTAATTCCTTATAATGAGGTTATTGAAAAGCCTTATAAGAGAAGTACTAAGGAAGCTATGCAAGCATTCTTTGATCAATTAAAGAAAAGAAGAATTAATGTTCAATTAAGACGTGAACAAGGTGGCGATATTGATGCTGCCTGTGGACAGCTTAGATCTAAACAAATGAAGAAAGAGGAAAATAATTAGTGAAGGGAAGAGTAATTAATCTTAATGGCGGTGTTTATAAGGTAATATTAGAGGATGGCAGTATTAAGGATTTTAAGGCTCGTGGTAAATTAAGAGCTGAAAAGGTTTATCAATCTAATGATAAATCATTAAGCAAGAAGAAGAATCCAACTACTGTTAAATCATCACCAAAGGTTGGTGATATTGTTATTATAGATAATGATATGATTGATCATTATGAGATAAGAAAGAATTCTTTAATAAGACCTGATATTGCTAATGTAGATCAAATATTATTAGTATTTGCTGCTAAGGAGCCTGATTTTTCATTTTATTTATTAGATTTATTTGTAATAAATATAATTAAAAATAATATTTCTCCTGTAATTGTTATTACTAAGGTAGATAAATTATCTAGTGATGAGCTTTTATCATTAAAGAATGATATGAAATATTATGAGGATTTAGGCTATAAGGTTTTTTATGTTAATAATTTAGATGGTAGTGGAAGAGATGATGTATTAAATATATTACATGATAAAATTACTATTTTATCAGGACAAACAGGTGCTGGTAAATCATCACTTGTTAATACATTAATTCCAGGCTTTAAGCTAGAAACCCAAGAAATCAGTGACGCACTAGGCCGTGGTAAGCATACTACAAGACAAATTAGTCTTTATCCATTTATGGGTGGCTTATTAGGTGATACTCCTGGCTTTTCTAAATTAGAGGCTTCACTATTAGGATTAAAGGCAAATGAATTAAATGATTTATTTGTTGAATTTAAAAATTATAAATGTCGTTTTTCTGATTGTAATCATTTAGAAAATAGTAAGGATTGCGGTATTAGAAAAGCAGTAGATGATGGTTTAATATTAAAAAATAGATATTTAAGCTATGTTAAGTTATATAATGAATTAAAGAATAGGTAGGAGATTATTATGAAGGTAGCATTATCAATTTTAACTGCAGATTTTATGAGAGTTAATGATTCATTAAAGGAAATCATTAATGATGTTGATTATGTTCATATGGATATTATGGATGGCGAATTTGTTCCTAATATTTCATTTGGACCTGCGGTTGTAAAATCATTAAGACCTATGACAAAGGTTCCTTTTGATACTCATTTAATGATTTTACATCCACAAAATTATATTAAGCAATTTGCTGAGGCTGGAAGCCAATATATTACATTCCATGTTGAAGCTGATTGTGATGTAATGGAAACAATTAATCTAATTAAATCTTATGGAGTTAAGGCTGGATTATCTATTAAGCCTAATACTACTGTAGAAGAAATCAAGAAGTATTTACCATATTTAGATTTAGTATTGGTTATGTCTGTTGAACCAGGCTTTGGTGGTCAAAAGTTTATGGTTAGTGCTATTGATAAATGTAAGGAATTAAAGGAATTAAGAGAAAAGAATAATTACAATTATTTAATTAGTGTTGATGGTGGTATAAATGATAAAACATTACCACAAATTAGCCAATATTTAGATTTAGCTGTTTCTGGTTCTTATGTATGTAACGCAGATAATAAAAAGGAAAGATTAGAAATATTACACAATATGTAGGATGATGTCGCAATACCAAATGTATTGCGATATTTTCTTTACATTTTGTTTATGTTATAATTATACTAATTATAGATTGTCTTTTTTTGGAGGAAATTATGATAATTACTCGTGTTCCATTTAGAGTGAGCTTTTGTGGTGGAGGAAGTGACCTTCCTGCGTTTTATGAAAAAGAAGCTGGATGTGTTATTAGCACATCTATAAAAAAATATATGTATTTAACTATTCATAAGAATTTCTTTTCTGACCAAATAGTTTTAAAATATTCTAAAACTGAAAAGGTTGATAATGTAGATAAAATAGAACATAAAATTTTTAAGCAGTGCCTTAAGGATTTTAAATTAACTGGAGTTGAATTATCAAGTGTAGCTGATGTTCCATCAGGTACAGGACTTGGTTCATCTAGTTCATTTACAGTTGCTTTACTTGAATTATTATATGCTTATAAGGGCGAATATAGATCAAAGGCTGAATTAGCAAAGGAAGCTTGTAATATTGAAATAAATGAGCTTAAGAAGCCTATTGGTAAGCAAGACCAATATGCGGCAGCATTTGGTGGCTTAAATTTTATAGAATTCCTACCTAATGGAGAGGTTAATGTTGAGCCTATTATCATGAAGGAAGAAAGTTATAAAAAATTAGAAAATAATTTATTAATGTTTTATATTGGTGATGAGCATTCTGCATCTGAAATATTATCTGAGCAATCAAAGAATATGAATAATGTTGATAAATTTGAGGCTCAAAGAAAAATGTGTAAAATCACAAGAGAATTAAAGCGAGAGTTACAAAATAATAATGTAGATGCTTTAGGAAGGTCATTACACGAAAATTGGCTATTAAAAAAATCATTGGCTAGTGGTATATCTAATCCATTTATTGATTCTGTATATGAAAAGGCAATTAATAATGGAGCTTTAGGTGGAAAGCTTTTAGGTGCTGGTGGTGCTGGCTTTATGCTATTTTATGTGCCAAATGATAAACAAAATGATGTGAGAAGAGCTTTATCTAATTTAAGAGAAATGGAATTTGAAATGGATAATTCTGGAGCTACAATTATTCATTTCGATAGGTAGTTATATGAATATTTTAGTTACAGGTGGTGCTGGCTTTATTGGAAGTAATTTAATAGATGAATTAGTTATTAATAATAAGGTTATTTGTGTTGATAAATTAAATTATGGAATGAGTAATATTAATCATTTATTAAATAATGAGAATTTCAAATTCTTTGGAATTGATGTTACTGACTATGATGCATTAAATGAAATATTTTTAAATCATCAAATTGATATGGTTTATCATTTAGCTGCCAATTCAGATATTAAGCAGGGAGTGTTTGGTTCAGAAATTGATTTTAAGGATACCTTTTTAACTACTAAGGTTTTATTAGATGTAATGAAGAATAATAATGTTAAAAATTTATTCTTTTCATCTACATCAGCTGTTTATGGAGATAAAAAGGAAGTATTAAATGAATTAACTCCTGATTTAAGACCTGTTTCATATTATGGTGGAGCTAAGCTTGCGAGTGAAGCATTTATATCTAGCTTTACGGCAATGTGCGATATGAATGTTGTTATTTTTAGATTTCCTAATGTTATAGGAAAAAGATTAACTCATGGTGTAATATTTGATTTTATTAATAAATTAAAAAATGATCCTAAAAAGCTAGAAATATTAGGTAATGGATTACAATGTAAGCCATATATTTATGTTTCTGATTTAGTAGATGCAATTATAAAATTAACTAAAAATATTAAGCCTGGAATTGATATTTATAATATCAGTGTTATAGGTAATGGTACTACAGTAAATGAAATAGCTGATATTGTAGTAGATGAAATGAAATTAGAAAATGTTAAATATGAATATACTGGAAGTGATAGAGGATGGAAGGGCGATGTGCCTAAATTCTCATATGATATTACTAAGGTATTAAAAACTGGCTGGAAGCCAAATTATAATTCAAATGAGGCTGTAAGAAAAACAGTTAAGGATGTATTAGGAGAATAATATGTACGCAGTAATAATGGCTGGAGGTAAGGGTACTAGAGTTAAGGACTTAGAACCAAATCTTCCAAAGCCTATGATTAGAATATGTGATAAGCCTGTGCTTTTATATCAAATTGAAAGCTTAAGAGATTCAGGTATTACTGATATAGTTTTAGTCATTGGCTATTTAGGTGATGTAATTAAAGATTATTTTAAGGATGGAAAAGAATTCGGGGTTAATATTACCTATATTAGTGAGGATACTCCGCTTGGAACTGCAGGTAGTCTCTATTATTTAAAGGATAGAAAAGATGAGGATTTCATTTTAGTTTTTGGCGATGTATTATTTGATGTTGATTTTGAAAGATTTATTAAATTCCATCAAAGCTATAATTCTTATATAACATTATTAGTACATCCTAATTCTCATCCATTTGATAGCGATGTTTTAATTGTTGATAATAAAAAGGTCCTAGATATTTTATCTAAGAACGAGCCTAGAAATTTCTATTTTAAGAATTTAGTAAATTCAGGTGTTTATTGTATAAATAAAAAGGTCCTAGATTATATCAAGGAGCCTAAAAAGCTAGATTTAGAAAAGGATATTATTTCTCATTTTATGAGTGAGAAATTAGTATATGCATTTAGATCAACAGAATATGTTAAGGATATGGGAACTCCTGATAGAATTAAGCAGGTAGAAGCTGATTTGAAATTAGGGTTAGTTCATTCTAAGAATTTAAAGAATAAGCAAAAATGTATTTTTGTTGATAGAGATGGAACATTAAATCAAGCTACTGACTATGTTAGAAGCTTAGATGAATTTAAATTATATGATGGTGTAGTAGATGCAATAAAGAGAATTAATGAATCAGGCTATTTAGTTATTTGTATTACTAATCAGCCTGTAATCGCAAGAGGAGAATGCTCAAGAAATATTGTTGAAAAGATGCATCTAAAGCTTGAAATGGAATTAGGCAAGGTTGGTGCCTATTTAGATGATTTAGTATATTGCCCACATCATCCGGATAAGGGCTTTATTGGTGAAATTGAAAGCTTAAAAATTGATTGTGATTGTAGAAAGCCAAGGACTGGCATGATAGATAAAATGGTTAGAAAATATAATATCGATGTTAATCAATCATGGTTTGTTGGTGATATGACAACTGATATCAAAACAGGAAAGAATGCTAAATTAAAAACTATTTTAGTATTAACAGGCTTTGCTGGTAAGGATAAAAAATATTTAGATAAGCCTGATTTTAAAGCAAAGGATTTGAGTGAGGCAGTAGATATTATACTTAAGGGTAGGAAATAATTATGAATTATGTTGATAAAATAAAAAATTATTTAGAGCAAGAATTAGAAGCTATTAAATCATTAGATTTAGAAAAGGTAAGCGAAGTAATGAATGTGCTTGAAAAAGCAAGACTAGAAGGAAGAAGAATCTATATCTGTGGTAATGGTGGCTCTGGTTCTACAGCTAGTCATTTTTGTTGCGACTTCAATAAGGTGTGTGATAATAAAAAAGAAAAATATAGCATTGAATGCCTAAATGATAATGTACCTACAATTTTAGCTGTATCTAATGATTATGGCTATGATGAGGTTTTTAGATATCAATTAAAGAATAAAATGAAAAAGAATGATATCTTTATTGGTATTTCTGGCTCAGGTAATTCAATGAATGTTGTTAATGCGATGGATTATGCAAATTCTATTGGTGGTATTACTATCGCAATTGTTGGATATGATGGTGGTAAAATTAAAAGAATGGCAAATCATACATTACATGTAAATATTGACAATATGCAAATATCAGAGGATGTTCATTTAATTTTAAATCATGTAATGACTTATATTTTAAGAAATATGTAGCCTATAAAAAGCAAAAAAACAGGCTTTGCCTGTCTAATCGCGTAATTAATTTTGCTTATTACTAAGCTCTTTCAATGTTACCCTTCTTTAAAGCTCTAGCAGAAATCTTAACCTTTTTAACATTTCCGTTTTCGTCTTTAATACGAACTGTTTGAAGATTAGCCTTCCAAGTACGGCGAGTAGCATTTAAAGCATGAGATCTCTTGTTACCAGTAACAGTTGTCTTACCAGTTACATAACATCTTGCCATAGTCTTACCTCCTTGATTAAAATAATCAGCGGGTTTATTTTACATTATATTTTTTATGAATTCAAGTTTTTTTTGATTATTTTAAAAAAATGTTGACTATTCGTTAATTATTAGGCATAATTTAGTCTGTTATGTCTTAAAATTGCTTGGTTTGAATTTGACATAATCAGTAAAAAATGATATAAATATTTAGTAAATCGTTTTTATGACGAAAACGATTAATATTTTATATATTGGAGAGTGCTTATTTTAATATAAAATAAAATAAAAAAGTCAAATTTAAAAGTTAATTTAATTATTCGAAGATAATTTATGATTTAGATGAAAATAGGGTTAACCCTAATACAATATACATTTATTTTTATATAGGAGGTATTACCGTGAGTGTTGTGCAAATTGATGTAGCACTTTTTAGAAAGATGGTAATCAACGGTGCGATTAATTTAAAGAATCATCAAGCCGAAGTAGATGCATTCAATGTATTCCCAGTTCCAGATGGAGATACAGGAACAAATATGTCTATGACTGTTACATCAGGTATAAGAGAATTAGATACTTGTGAATCAAGTTCTATTATAGATAATGCAAAAGTATTATCTCGTGGTGCTTTAATGGGCGCTAGAGGTAATTCAGGTGTTATTTTATCTCAATTTTTTAGAGGATTATATGTTGGCTTAAAAGAAATTCAACATAATTATTTGGATATTCATGATTTAATGAACTGCTTAAAGAGTGGCTGCAAGGTAGCCTATAAGGCAGTTATGGAGCCAGTTGAAGGAACTATTTTAACAGTAGTTAGAGAGGCAGCTGAAAATACTGAGGCTAATATTGAAAAATTTAGCTCAGTAGATCAATTATTAGATTTCTATTACGAGGAAGCTAATAAGTCATTAGCTAGAACTCCTGAGCTATTACCAGTATTAAAGGAAGCTGGAGTTGTTGACTCTGGTGGAGCTGGTTTCTGTAAGGTAGTTGAAGGTATGGTATTAGCTCTTAAGGGTAAGATTTTATCTGTTGAGAGTGAGGCTCAATCTGAAAAGAAAGAAAAGAAGATTGAAACTAAATATATTTATGTTACTGAATTAAAATTAGATTTAAAAAAGCCTGATTCTTTTGATGTAAAGGAATTAATAGCTCCATTATCACTTTTAGGTGAGAGTGTTAAGGTTGAAAAGGTTGATAATCATGCCTTTGTATCTGTTAACACTGATAGACCAGGTAGAGTTATTGAAATTTGTCAGAAGCAAGGCGAATTTGTAACATTTAAGATTGAAAATATTAAGACTCAAGGACAAGAGGAGCCAAAGCAGGAATCTAAGGCTAAGGAGCCTGAAAGGGATTCAGCATTAATTGCTGTATGCTTCGGTAGTGGTATTGTTCAAACATTTAAGGAGATGGGTGTTGACTACGTAATCGAGGGTGGTCAAACAATGAATCCATCTACTGAATCATTTGTTGAAGCTATTAAGGCTGTTAATGCTAAAAATGTAATTATCATTCCAAATAATGGAAATGTGGTTATGGCAGCTAAGCAGGCTGCAGGCTTAGTTAATAATGTTAACGTTGAGGTATTACCTGCAAAGACAATTGCTCAAGGATATGTTTCATTAATTAATTACAATCCTGAGGCAGCCTTAGATGAGAATGTAGCTGCTATGACTGAGCAGATTGAGCATGTTAAGTCTGGTGAGATTACATATTCAATTAGAGATACTGAAATTAAGGGTGTTAAGATTAATTCTGGTGATTTCATGGGTATCGCTGATGGTGAAATTGTTGTTTCTACAGCTAAGAAATGTGATGCATTAAAGGGCTTATTAGAAAAGATTATTGAGGATGATTCTGAAATTGTTACTTTCTTCGTTGGCTCTGATGTTAAGGATGAAGAAAAGGAATTAGTTGAAGAAATTTGTTTAAATATTAATTCCAACTTAGATGTTGAAATTATTGATGGTAATCAAGATATCTATTCATATATTATCGCAGTAGAATAATTAAAATCGATGGGCTGGAATATCCAGCCCTTTATTTTTTGGAGAAAATATGGAATTAAAAAAGGTTAAGGGTGTAGGTGAAAAAACTTTATATTATTTAAATCAAGCGGACATTTATACTATAGATGACCTTCTTTTTAAATTTCCATTAGAATATATAATTTATGAACAGGATAATGAAAAATTATTAAATGGAGATATTACCTATGTTGAGGGTGTGATATCATCTAATGTTTCAATGTATAAATATAAGGGTAGAGCTTACGCATTTTCTTTTTTTATTGAATCAAATAATATAAGATTAAAGCTTAATTTATTTACAACATTATATGCTGGTGTAAGATTAAAAAAAGGAATGGTAGTAGGTGCTTATGGAAAATATAATAAAAAAGAAAATTATTTTTCTGTAAGAAGAATATTTACAGATAATTTAGGATTTAAAATTGAAAATGATTATAAAATAAAGGATATCCCTAATTCAACATTAACAAGAATTATTAATAATGCTATTTCCTCATATAATGATTATGAGGAAACATTACCTTTATCATTATTAGAAAAATATCGTTTATTAAATATAAAGGATTATTTATATAAAACTCATTTTCCTAATAATAAAAATGATGTAAATGAGGTTTTAAGAAGAAGGAAATATGAGGAATTCTTTTGGTATTCTATCTCATTTGATTTGGTTAGAAAGAAAAGAAAAATAAACGAAAAAGAAAAAAGAGAATTAGATTTAAGCATATTTAGTGATTTTTTAACAAGATTACCATATGAATTGACATTAGATCAAAGGAAGGCAATAGAAGATTCTATAGCTGATATTAAAAGACCATATCCAATGAATAGATTAATTCAGGGTGACGTTGGTAGTGGTAAAACTATCGTTGCGATTATATTAGCATTACTGATGGTAAAGGCAGGATTTCAGGTTGCTGTTATGGTCCCAACTGAGGTTTTAGCTAATCAGCATTTTGAATCCTTTAATCAATATTTAAAGGATTATAATATATCTATAGAATTAATTAAAAGTGGATTAAAGAAGAAGGAGCATGATGATATTTTATATAGACTAATTAATAATAGAATTAATATATTAATTGGTACTCATGCCATTTTAAATGATAATATTGTTTTTTCTAAATTAGGATTGGTTATTATTGATGAGCAGCATCGTTTTGGTGTTAATCAAAGAATTAAATTAATTGATAAATACAAGGATGTTGATTCAATGTTTTTATCTGCAACTCCTATTCCAAGAACATTAGGCTTAACCTTCTTTAAGGATTTAGATATATCATCTATTAGGGTTATGCCAAATGGTAGAAAGCCTATAATTACTAAGGTTATTAGTATTGATAGAATTGAAGGATTAATGAAATCTGTTAAAAATCATATCGATATGGGTGAGCAAGCTTATTTTGTTGTCCCATTAATAAATGAAAATATCGATTATGATTATATGGATATAGATAGATGTAAGGAATTGATTGATAAATATTTACCTAATATCCCTTATGCATTAATTCATGGTAGGATGAAAAATCAGGATAAGGAAATGGCTATATCAGGATTTAAAAATGGTATTTATAAAATATTATTGTCAACTACTGTAATAGAGGTTGGAGTTAATATTCCTAATTCTACAATGATGATTATTATGGATGCTGATTTATTTGGACTTGCAACACTACATCAGCTAAGAGGAAGAGTAGGAAGAGGTAATAAGGAATCATATTGTATGCTTGTTACAAGAAATACAGATAATGAAAGATTAAATGCTTTAGAAAAATATAATTCAGGCTTTGATATTTCTGAAATAGATTTTAGATTGAGAGGTCCTGGTTCTTATTTAGGCAGTGAGCAATCTGGATTTTCGTCTGAATTAAAATATTCAAGCTTTGAAAATGATTTAAAAATATTAGAGTGTGCTAAGAATGATTCAGGTCTTTTAATAGATGATTTTATAAATAAAAAAATTAGAAGTAAAAAATTTGATTCTATTTTAAATGATAGAGAATCTAAAATAGATAAAATAAACTAGTTTTTTAAGGCCTTAAATGGTAGAATAAGAATAGTGTTTGGAGGATATTCATATGATTAAAATTGGTGTTGACGCTAATGGTGGAGATTTAGGTGTTTTAGCAACTGTAGGTGGTGCTATGCGTGCCGTTAGCATGTTTAAGGATATTGAAATAGTTTTATATGGCGATGAAAATAAAATTAAGCCTTTATTAACTAATGATGAAAGAATTAGTATTGTTCATACTGATGTTACTATGGATATGGGTGAGCATGACCCTGTTAGAGCAGTAAGAACAATGAGAAATTCATCTTTAGATATGGTTATGTATGCCGCTAAAAACAAGGAGGTAGACGCTGTTGTTACATCAGGTCCTACTCAATGTGTTATTATGGCTGCGCATTTAATTATTAGAAGATTACCTTGTATGGAGCGTGTTGCATTATGCCCTATTATTCCTAATATGGATGGTAATCCTAGACTATTATTGGATGTTGGGGCTAATGTTGAATTACGTCCTGAGCATATTGGTCAATTTGCTGTATTTGCAAGTGTTGCCGCTAAAGAGGTTTTAGGTATTAAGGATCCAACAGTTGGTTTATTAAATATTGGCTCTGAGCCTGGTAAGGGAAGAGAACAGGAAAAAATCACATATGATTATTTAAATACTGTTCAATCTATTAATTTTAAGGGAAATGTTGAACCAGATCAATTAATTAATTGTCCTACTAATATTGTTGTTACAGATGGTTTTACAGGAAATATCGCTATTAAGACATTAGAGGGTACTGCTAAAGGTATGGGTCAAATGCTTAAGCAGGATATCAAATCATCTATTGGTGGAAAGATTGGCTACTTATTTATGAGAAAGAATTTAAAAAGATTCTCTAAGAGAATGAATTCAAAGGAAGTAGGAGGTGCAATGATTTTTGGAGTTGGTGCTCCTGTTGTTAAAGCACATGGTAATTCTGACGCTTATGCCTTCTCTAGTGCTATTAAGCAGGTTTATAACATGGTTAAAAGTGATTTAATTAATAAGGTTATTGCTGCTCTTCCTAAAGAGGAAGTGAAAACTAATGAATAATACAGATTTAAGAGTAGATTTTTCTCTTTTAGAAAATACTTTAGGTTATGTATTTAAAAATAAGGAATATATTAAATTGGCTCTAACTCATTCATCATATGCTAATGAGCATAATATTGAATGTAATGAAAGACTAGAATTTTTAGGTGATGCTGTATTAGAGCTTGCTATGTCAAGAAAGCTATATGATACTATTGACTTAGATGAGGGTGTATTAACAAAAATGAGAGCTAAGGCTGTATGTGAGAGTGCCTTAGATTTATATGCATCTAAAATTAATTTAGCTGATTATTTATATTTAGGTAAGGGTGAAGAGGCAACAGGGGGAAGAGAAAGACCTGCTATAATCGCTGATGCATTAGAGGCTGTACTTGGAGCCGTCTATTTAGATGGAGGCTTTGAGGTCGCAAGAGAAATTGTTAAGAAATTCTTTGAGCCATATTTTGATGATGTATTAAAGAATAAGGATTATAAATCATTATTACAGGAAAAGCTTCAATCAGAAAAAAGAAGCATTCGTTATGAAATTGTTCGTGATGAGGGTCCTGCAAATAATAAAACATTTGAGGCTGTTGTTTATATGGATGAAATATTAATGGGCCGTGGAATAGGAAAAACTAAAAAGGAAGCCCAGCAGCAGGCAGCTAAGGATGCTTTAGAAAAAGAGGCTAAGATATGATTTTAAAAAGATTATTTGAAGCAGATTGCTTTGATTATAAAAAATATGTTTTAGATAATTTGAAATATCTTTTAATCGATGCTAATGAGGCAATTGTATTAATTAAAATAATTGAATATTATAAGGAATCAGATGTATTTAATTTAGATAAATTAAGAGAAACAGCTCCTTTATCTAAAAAAAATTTTGATGAAGCTTTGGCTTCTTTATTAGATAAAAATTTTTATTCTATTTATTTAAGAGATAAAAATGGAATATCAGAGGAGGCTATTTCAATTGAAGGGTTCTTTGATAGATGCGAGGTTTTATTATCATCTACTAATGTTAATGATCAAGGTGAATTTCAGGAGATTTTAAGATTAGTTTCTATTAATCTTAATAAAATTTTAACAGCAACTGAAATAGAGGTTGTTAAATCATTAGTAAATGAGGATATGTATTCAAAGTCTGATTTTGAAAAAGCATTTAATAAATTAAAGGATAAAAATGTTGTTAATATTAAAACATTAGTATCTGAATTAGAAAAGGGAAGAAAAACAACTACAAAGGCTAAGGAAAATAATGTTCCTCAAGGATTCTTAGATTTTGTAAATAATATTAAATAATGAATAATAAAAAATCAGAAGAAATATTAAATGAATTAAAATTAATAATTCAAAATCCAAAATGTGAAATAGATTTCAAAAATCCATTTGAATTAGTTATAGCAGTTACATTATCTGCTCAAACAACAGATAAAAGAGTAAATGAAATAACTAAAATATTATTTATGAAATATCCTGATGCTAAGGCATTATCAAATGCGAGCTTTGATTCAATATATGAAATAATAAAGCCACTTGGATTAGCTAATTCAAAGGCTAAAAATATTATTTCTATAGCATATGATATTCATAATAAATATAATGATGTAGTCCCAAATACTATAGAAGAATTAACTAAGCTAAGTGGTGTTGGAAGAAAGACTGCATCTGTTGTATTAGCTGTTGGATTTAATATTCCTGCCTTTCCTATAGATACTCATCTAATTAGAATGGCAAATAGATTAGGATATTCTAAATCTAATGATCCATTAATTGTTGAGAATGATTATAAAAAATATATTAAGAAGGATGATTGGATTTTAGCTCATCATTTATTCTTATTATTTGGTAGATATTATTGTAAGGCTATTAATCCAAGCTGTAATGATTGTAAATTAAAAAAATATTGTAAATTTGACCATTAAAATGATGGTCATTTTTAATTTTTTTATGAAAATGTTTTAGTTCTGTTTTCTTAAGTTTTTTTAGAAAAAACATATTAAAATCAATTAATTAAATAATATTTTTTACTATATTGAAAAGATTTTTCTCAAAATAATTAATGGTAAAAGAAGGACTCATTTGCTATATAAAAATTGTTATTATATACTAATGCTTGGGCACAATAGTGCTGCATTAGGAGGATTAGATGAGACTTTCACAGATTCGTGGTAAAACGGCTGTGTGACGGAGGATAACATGGAATATTTAGTTATTCTAGTTATTATATT
>JAEEGL015727244.1_pt1 | contig 18756 bp, 15 predicted proteins | sample 9134231 | NCBI WGS metagenome assembly JAEEGL01 (sample SAMN16246548, study PRJNA631951) | gut metagenome | biome: gut microbiome; feature: rumen; material: fiber-attached | host: Bos | place: Iran: Karaj | collected 2018-10 | reverse complement strand
TATTGTCTGTTTTAGGTTTTTACCTTTAAACTCCCTTGAAAATTACGTTATCTTCATTTCCTAAGGTTAATAAGATTGTAAAGATTGTAACCACAAAACAACAATACAGTATTGACCTAAAAATGTATTATTTTATCTTCTTTGATATTTTTTGTGACATTAAGCAAAATTACAATAAATTCGATAAAAAAAACAAATTAAAGAAAAATTATCGAAATGATAATAAAGATAAGGAGAAAATGACATTTTTTTAACAAATGTACAAATATACATCACAATTTATTGATTTATTTCAATAATCAATGTGTTAGTGTGGTTCACATATTTGTTTAAAGTAAAATACAAGTCAAATAAATTCAAAGAGTTAGGTTGTGATATTTTTCACAGTAAACTAATTCCCGAGTTTGATACTTAAATCTGATAAATGGCTTAGTGATGCCATTTATCGATTTTTAAGGTGTTGTGTACACAGAATTTATTATTTCAGAATGGTGAATTGCCAGATTTTCTTTTCTGACATATCTATTTGAAAAGTCCAGTCCATAAAGCTTATCAAGCTCATCTACAACTTCATCTCTTCTGTTAATCTGGTAAATATCTTTACCTATATCAACAGCAACAGCTGAATTTAAGCCGTCAATAATAGATTTTGCAGAGTACTTCCGATTAAGTCTAATCTCCAGCATTCTTAAGATAGTCAGAGTAATAAAGCAGGTAAGGAAGTGAGCATTGATGTGCTCCTGTGTTCTGACGAATACAGGTCTGCCATGAATGTCTGATTTGGTAATTCTGAAAGACTGTTCAATGCGCCATAAGCCACGGTATTTCTCTATAACCTCAGACAGAGACAGTTCTGTTTCAGAGGTTACAATCAGATAGTATCCATCCAGAGCTTCATCTTTGGCAATCTTTTCATAGTTCAGAGAAGTTGATACTTTTACGCTCTTATTTTCTTTACCGGTAGATTTATCTACAGTGACCTCTTCAATATACTTTCTCATGCCTTTATGGCAGCTCTGTTTAAACTTTGTCGGATCATTAGCCAGAAGGGTGATTTTTTCCAGTAAGGCATCACGTGCTGACTTTTCTTTGAGCTGATATTTTTTAGACCAGATACAGACAACTTTCTGTTCGTGTTTGATTTTCTGTCCGTCAGGTGCCTCAACATCAATGGTTCTGTTGAATTCCTTAAATCTAAAGTCACCGTTGACGTTAGTATGCCAGCCATTCTCATTCAGAACTTCGTCTTTAAGAGCTTTACTTGCTCCTCTTATCTTCTGGCTTACAATATAACCGTTACCATTGGAGAGAATATATCCCAGATTTGGTCCGTTGTTTAAGCCTTTATCCGCAGTAATAATTACTTTATCTGCCTTGTAGGTTTTCTTGATTTTTTCAAAGGATGGCTTGAGCGTGGTACAGTCATTCTGATTTCCTTCATACAGATAGTAATCAACAGGAAGTCCCTGATTATCTATAAACAGTCCCATCTGTACAATTGGCAAAGGTCGATGCTCCTTTGAGCAGCCTTTCTTTCTGAGCTCATCTTCAGCATCTATTTCAAAGAAATAATTGGTTACATCGTAGTAAAGAATATCTGTCTTTCTGTTGTATTTTTCGCAGAGTGAGGAGTGGATCCTGTCTACAAAGTTCTGCTTGTTCTCATCAAATAAGGTTAGTGATTTGTACATATGTTCAAGTCTGAGATTGAAATCCTCAAAGAAGTAATCACATCCCTTCTCCTGACAGGTCTTCTTTGATGAAGGCTTTAGGGCTCTCATAAAGCACATGAGTTTAAGACAGTCCTTGAGAGAGTATTCTATCTTTGAGCCTGACTGAATCTCATCGCATAACTTATCAAGACCAAGCTCTATAAACATTTTATCCAGGTAAAAATATCCATAGTTACGAACTGTATTCTCATCAGAGATTTTTTCTGCCAGATTTATAGTCAGTTTGATAAAGGCATCTTTTGAATTCTGAGCCTTCTTATATTTATTGATGAGTTTGTTAACAGCCTCCGGATCATTTTTAGTAAGTTCTGATTCTGTTCCCAGATACTCAACTGTACGCTGCTTAACCTTACCGTTTTCTCTATATCCTTCAACCAGAACAATACTGACCTGACCATTAGCTCTTTTAATTCTGCGAATAAACATAAGCCGATTCCAATCTACCCATATGCGATAATTGGATTATAACATATACATTACGTATACACAACACGTATTTATAAAGAAAAACCGCTTACTATCGCGGTTTATTTAACATTTTTTAAATAATAGTATCAAAGACGGGAGAAGATGGCTACTGAGTATTACAAATAATTTCAGTTAATTAGTTTCAAGTCTTTATGATTTTTTGCCTGCAGTCCATGGCTCACGGCTGCAGGCTTTTTTTTTGCTCCAAAACCTTCCGCACATAAGTGACCCACTTCAAAATAAATCTTTTTTAAATAAAGCAATTGTGAAGAACGTATCAGTTGTTATACACAAATACTGATGTTTCTTGACTATTCACCGGCTAAATTTTAATTTTGACAACGGATGTATGTTTTATTAGACGTTCCTTAGGACCGTTTTTTTTCAAACATATCTGAAACTTTCTTTTAAGGTTTTTATTACGTTTAAACAGATATATAGGAGCTCATATGAAGTTTCGTCTCGTTGCAACCTGCATTGCTGCATGTATGTTTACCCTAAATGCTGCTAATGCTGCCTCAGTTACCCTAAAACTAGGCCATATTGCAGAACCAACCAACCCATACGGCATGGGTGCAGACCATTTTGCTGAACTAGTTAAGGATTATTCAAAAGGTGATATTGACGTTCAGGTATTCCCATCATCACAGCTAGGTAACCAGCGTGACCTTGTTGAGGGCTTAACCCTTGGCACTGTTGAGATGACCCTGACTGGTACCGCAGTATTAGGAAACTTTGCTCCAGAAGTTTCAGTATTCGATCTTCCATTCCTATTCAGAGATACAGACCATGCTTATAAGGCACTGGATACCATCGGTATGGATCTGTGCAAAAAGTATGTTGAGCCAAAGGGCATGATTACCCTTGCAATGTGGGAAAACGGTATCCGTCACATGACCAACAACAAGCGCCCAATCAAGACACCTAAAGACATGGAAGGTCTAAAGGTTCGTGTTATGGAGCAGCCTGTTTATATCGAACTTATGAAGGCTCTAAAGGCAAGCCCAACCCCAATGGCAATGAGTGAGCTGTATACCGCACTTCAGAAGGGCGTTATCGACGGCCAGGAAAACCCACTAAGCCAGATTGCAACCAAGCACTTCTACGAAGTTCAGAAGTACGTTTCTCTAACCGCTCACACCTATGCACCTGAAGTTGTTCTAATCAGCAAGTTCGCATGGGATGGCTTAAATGACAGCCAGAAGGAAATCATTACCAAGGCTGCTTTAGAGACCAAGGACTGGCAGCGTCAGTTATGCCGTGATTTAGAGGACAAGTTTGCTAAGACCATTGTTGAAGGTGGTGCAGAGATCAACGACGATGTTGATAAGCAGGCATTCATCGATGCAACCAAGAGCGTCTGGGAACTTTACTCTAAGAAATACGGTAACGAAACAATTGACGCAATCGTAAACGTAAAATAAAAACCTAATTCCTCGCCTTCGGGCGAGGATTTTTTCAAACAGAATTCAAGGATGATTTTATGCTAGCTTTATTTCAGGCATTAGAGAAATTCCTAAAGCTTCTGGTTACATTCGCAAACGGACTGATGCTGGTTCTGGTTTTTATTCAGGTTATTACCAGATATGTATTCAGCTGGACTCCAGCCTGGGGTGAAGAACTTGCCCGTTATCTATTCGTTTGGGTTGTTTTCCTTTCAATGCCTCTTGTAGCCAGCTACGGCGGACATATGTGCATTGAAACCTTAACCAGTCGTGTTAAAGGAGCAACACTTAAGTTCTTAAATATTGTCGCCGACATATTCTCAATTGTATTCCTAGGGATCATGGTGTACTACGGTTGCATCATGGTTGGAAGAACCAGCTTCCAGACTTCACCAGCAATGCAGCTCCCTATGTCATATGTATATGTTGTAATTCCATTTGGCTGTGCAGTGATGCTTATTTATGTAATCATCAATCTAATCAAGACTCTGCAGACACCTGCATCTGAGATTAAGCCAAAGGGCAGTGAATAATAAGGAGCTTAGGTAGATATGGTTCTTTTAATCGTTTTAGTATCCTTTGCAGTCATTCTGGTAACCGGCGCCTCAATCGGTGTAGGTCTGGGACTGGCATCTGCAGCAGGATTATTCTTCGGCGAACATATGCCACCGCTCCTGGTTATCGTACAGCGTATGTTCACATCTGTAGACTCCTTCTCATTCATGGCTGTGCCTTTCTTCATGCTGGCAGGTGCATTCATGTCTGATGGCGGTGTTACCAAGCGTATCGTTGATTTCTCAATGTCACTGGTAGGCTCTCTATCAGGTGGTCTGGCACTTGTGGTTTCTGTTGCAGGTATGTTCTTCGCTGCTCTGTCAGGTTCTTCTGCAGCAACAACCGCAGCTATCGGTGCATCAATGATTGACGAAATGGAACGTCGAGGCTATCCTCGAGCCTTCGCGGCAGCTGTGGTAGCGGCAGGAGGTACGGTAGGTATTATTATTCCACCTTCAATCACCATGGTTGTTTACGGTTCCATTGCAAACGTATCAGTTGCTGATCTGTTCATGGCAGGTTTCGCTCCTGGTATCTTAATGGGTATCACCATGTGTATCGTTTCCTGGTTCATTTCCAAGAAAAACGGATACAGCGGAGAGGGTTCATTCTCAATAATCAAGGTAGCAAAATCATTCAAGGAATGCTTCTGGGCTCTGATGATGCCTGTAATCATCCTGGGTGGTATCTATCTTGGTCTGTTCACCCCAACAGAGGCTGCTGCTGTTGCCGCAGTATACGGCGCATTTGTAGGTCTGTTCATTTACAAGGAGCTAAAGTGGAAGGATCTTCCTAAGACTCTTTTAAATGCAGCTTATAACACCACAATGATTATGTTCGTTGTAGGTGCTGCTAACCTGTTCGGATGGATTTTAACCAACGCTCATGTGCCTCACATGCTGGCAGAGTTCTTCGCAAGCGTAACTGACAACAAGTTCATATTCCTGATGATGATTAACGTTCTGTTACTGATTATCGGTACTCTTGTTAACGCATCAGCTGCGGTTGTTATTCTTACCCCAATTCTGCTGCCTGTAGCTGTAGGCATGGGTATCGATCCAATGTTCTTCGGTGTACTGATGGTTGTTAACTTAGCTATCGGCTGCGTAACACCTCCTGTAGGACTGGATCTGTTCGTTGTGTCATCAATTACCGGTATTTCAGTGGACAAGGTAACCGCAAAGATTCTGCCTTACCTGGCTATGTTCATTGTCGATTTACTCGTTCTGACATATTTCCCATCAATCATCACCTTCGTCCCAGAAATGATGCATTAAGGGAAATTCTCCTCATATCCTGCACAGATGTGCAGGATTTTTTTTCCTTACAAGCCTCTCCCCTATTGAAGATTCAATCTGTTTCCTGGAATTAAAACGAACGTGTTAAGAAACCTAGAGTTTTTCTAAGAAAATACCTCTATACTGCTGGGGTAGCAAAAAATCTTTTGCCCTTCTTAAAATCAGGATGGTTCAATGAAAAAACTGATTACAGCCTTAATGTCATGTGTTCTTCTCTACTCTGTCCAGGCCTATAGCGAGGAGAGACCTGCTAATTTCAGAGAAGCCAAAAAGCAGATGGTCAAAATATTCAGTAAACTCAATGAACCGACAACTCTTTACTGCGGATGCAGAATAATCTTTCCAAAAGGTGGCGGTTATAAGCCTGATCTTGAAAGCTGCGGCTATCAGATAGCAAATGATTATGAACGAGGAAGAAGAATCGAAGCTGAGCATATCGTTCCGGTATGGGAATTTGCCCATAAGATGAACTGCTGGACAAGGGTTCAAAAAGGATTAGGTCGCAGCAACTGCGAGGAGACTGATGACAGATTCAACCTTATTGAATCAGATCTGCACAACCTTTACCCTGCAATTGGCGAGGTTAACAAGGATCGAAGCAGTTATGCCTTTGTAGAAAAGCTAAAACATGCTGATAATCCTGAAGGATACGGCAGCTGCAGAATGTTCTATAACAAAGGCAGTTATCAGGCACAGCCTACAGAGCGCTCAAAAGGTATTATCGCCAGAGCCTATCTTTACATGAATTATCGTTATAACCTGCCTTTAGATTCAGAGCACATGAGGCTTTACAGGACATGGAATCATACCTATAAGCCAAATGATAACGAATGCAAACGCAATTACATGATCAAAAGGATTCAGGGGAACGACAATCCTTTTGTAACAGAGCAGTGCGAGCTTAGAATCGCGCATCCTCACTCGGTTACAAAGAAGGACGCTAAATAAAAAGGACTTAACCGAAGTTAAGTCTGAAAAAAAACATCCGCAACAAAAAATGAAGCGGATGGTGAACTTCAATCAGTTTTGATTATTTAGCAGTTTTGCCTGTTACTACAACTTCTACTCTTCTGTCTGCAGCAAGACAGTCGATTAAAGGCTTACGTGACTTGATGTTTGCACACTTATCACCGGTTACAGGATTTGCTTCACCCTTACCCTGTGCAACCTTGGTTGTGATTCCCTGATTTGCAAACTCAGCAGAAACTGATTCAGCACGACTCTGAGATAGTTTTGCGTTATATGCATCTGAGCCCATACGGTCTGTGTAACCGTAAACCTCGAACTCAGGCTCCTCAAACTTCTCTGAAGACTTGATAATGGTTGAAACTGCGTTCTTGCCCTCGTCTGACAGTACTGAGCTGTCGAATGGGAACAGAATACCAGCATCTAAAGTATGAATCATCTTCTCAACTTTCTTAGCAGCTGGCTTTGCTACAGGAGCGTTGTGCTTTTCATCCTGAATGGTGTACTGGAATGATAAGTACAGAAGGCCCTGATCAATACGGGTATTTCTGTCATCATCTGCATGGAACTTACGATCAGCAGCTCTGTAGAAGTAATCATAGCCACCGCGGATGCTGAACTTTGGAGTAAATGCATACTGAATACCAACACCGGCTACACCGCCCCATACACTGTGGGTCTCGTGGTTGAATGAATGCCAGTTGTAGGTTGGACCAATCTTGAAGAAAACATCTGAGCCCTTATCATCGATTGGCTTTGCAAAGCGAGAATAAAGCTCAACGATATTGTAATGGTCCTCCATACGGAATCTGCAGTTTTCACAGGTGAAAACAATCTTCTGATCCTTGATGTAGTTATAGCCTAAACCAACACCGAACCAGTCTTTAAAGTTTCTTTCTGCATAAGTCTTGATACCGTAACCATCATTCTGAATTGAAGTGGTGTAGGTATCGTTACCGAATTTGTACTTTGTACCGATTTTATGGTCGAAGGCATGAGCCCAGCCGCCGCCAAGACCGAAGGTCCAGCTATCCTGTAAAGCAGCGCTTACGTTAGAAGAGATAACAAGAACACCAATAGAAAGAATTGAACAAAGTAAATTTCTTAGCATATTACACATACCCGTCTTTTTTAATTTTTTAAATTTTTATTTATTTATAAAACGCGTTTTTAAAGCCGGATCATACTAGCACTTTATTTTACAAATATTAAATACCCGTCACATTTTACATTTGATTTTTCACTACTTATATACATTGTTTCTTGCAAAATAAATTCACATTTTTTTTCTAAGTTACTGAAATTTTATTTTTCTGAGTAAAATTTTTTTGCATTTTCTTGTCAAAAAAAAATTAATAAAAATTTTCACATTAACGATTTGATTTGCATAATAAAATATACCAATGCACAAAAAATATATCTTTTTTAGATAATGATATAAATGTCATTTTCTAAGGTTTTATGCAATAAATAAGTTGCAATTTTTTGCGTATTTTTATATGACAAATTTCACATTAATAAGATATCCAACAATAATCTGAAAAATAGAGAATACAGATGATGTGTTACTGACAAAATCTGACAATTTTGTCAGTAACTAAAATAGAAAGGAAAATCTGATCAGAAATTAGAATCGGTTAAAAACTGATTTTTAACACTGTCTTGTGATTGAACCGTCACTCTCGTTGAAGTAATAGCATTCAACTTTTGCTTCAGAGAACATGGTCTTGGTGTAATGCCAGCTCTCCTGCCAGCGCTCATTTATATTGGTATCAATATAGACTCTGGCGATACCGGCCTGAATAATTGCCTTGGCACATTCATGACAGACAGGGAGATTGTGAACATACAGGGTTGCACCATCTACAGATGAGCCGTTATAAAGCGCGTTCAGAATAGCGTTCATTTCGGCATGTACAACCAGTTTATATTTGATTTCTCTCTGATTGTATCTCTCATCTGAGTCATCTACACCACGAGGGAAACCGTTATAGCCCTGAGAAATAATCTGTCCCTTGTCACCGACGATGATTGCGCCGATTTTTGATGAAGGATCCTTTGACCAGGAGCTTACCTGCTCAGCAATTTTAAAATAACGACGGATCCACTTTAGACTGACAGGATGCTGTTCGTTCTTTGACTCTGTATCTTCCTGCATTTTGAACTCCTTATAAATACCTCAAGAGAGAATACTAGCACATATGGGTAAACACAGAAATTCCAATCGGTTCAAAGCGTGTGCATACTCGCAGTAAAAAATCGAATCAAACTGATATTTAAGCGGTTTTTCTTAGAGCCTTAAAACTTCTGAAAAGGAACAGTGCAGATACAAGTGTAAGCACGGCTGATAAGGAGAAGATAATCTGCATTGCCATGGAAAGCTCTCTTATATATAGAGTTGTGCCCTCTTCTGAGGTAATGGCATAGAACAGAACCGAGGTAACCATAGCCATACAGAAAGCCATACCGCTGTTTCTGACCAGAGCCTGCATTCCTGAACCCATGGCATAGTACTCACGAGGCACAGAACTCATAATAATAGTTGAGTTTGGGGCAGAGAATATTCCAAACCCAAGACCTGAGAGGAACTGGGCCAGTGCTATTAGATAAAAAGGAGTTCTAGGCTCAATGAAGCTTAGAATACATAAGGATAAGCATGATATCAGAAGACCTACAAAGGAAATCATATGAGGAGAATATCTGTCTGCAGCCTTTCCGGCAAAAGGAGATACCAGACACTGAACCACAGGCTGAATCACCAGAATAATACCGGCCATGGATGCTGAATAGCCATTGATAAGCTGCAGATGCATAGACAGGAGCATGGTTATGGCAAAGGTGGCAAGATAATGGAACATTGAGCTTAGAAGACTTCCGTTTAAGACTCTGTTCTCAATAATCATACTGATCTTTATCAGAGGATTTCTGGTTGTAAGCTCTCTGTATACATATATACAAAGAAGAACAATTCCTATCGCCAGAAGATAGATTCCATTCCTGTTGTTGATAAACATGGAAAGACCGGTAAAGAAGGCTACAAAGCCTACAAGTGACAGTATTCCCTTCAGATAAGGTATCCTGTGAGGCTCCGGATTATCGGCAGGAATATTTCTGCATAAGAGAGCTGCTGTAAAGTTGCCGCAGGCACTGATTATAAACATTGCCCACCAGCCAATGGAATCGGTAAGGAATCCTCCTAAAAACGGAGCACAGGAAATACCTGCATAAACGCACGCTGTTGTCATTCCGATGGCGCTGCCCTTGGACTTGTTGTCGATATTATCGATTAGAAGAGCGTAGGTAGTACTGAATATAAAGGCATTGGATAAGCCCTGCAGGGTTCGAAAGGCAATGAGGGAATAGAAATTAGGAGATAAGGCAATCATTACCGAGGTTACGGCAGATACCAGAGATCCTAGAACAAAGCCTCTTTTATGACCGATTCTCTGAACTATTGCTATGGTTGGGACTAAAAAGGCGGTAACCGCAATCACGTATGCATTTATAACGGCAGTAATATACTCAGGAGGTACCTGAAAATCACTGGAGAGTGCTGGAATCGCGATAAAAATGGACGATCCCATAAATGAGCCGCAGAAAGAATTAATGCAGACGGCAAGAATCAGAAAACGGACAAACGGCATATTGATATAAGAGATTTCTACTCAGAATTATTACTGTATCTTAAGATCATTCTAGATCTATCTTTCTGAATATTCTAGAAATTAAAGGAAATTGCTAGACAAGGGGGAAAATTATTCTATGGATCTTTGAGCACAGACATTTTTTTTCTGCTTTGAACCAGAAGAAAAAGTGAGACCGGGAAAGTATAGAGAGAAGAACCCGACCCCACTTTGTAAATCTAATATAATTGAACTTCTATATGTTCAGAGGTTAGTTAAGGTAAACCTCGCCAGAAATCGGATCTCCCTTAGGAGTCAGCTCCTCTTCACCCTGTGAAGCTGTTTCTGTCTGAGGATTATTCTTCTTACGTAATGCCAGTGCCTCTAAGATCTGAGGATATTCCTTGTCCAGATGGTAACCAATCATAGCGATGATTGCCAGAACGAAGATAGCCATAGGAACTACAGTACAGGTCATTAGAATTGCATTGTTGGCAGCATCAGTCTGAGCTGCTGCATTTGGGATATATCCGCCGAAATCCAGGATAAGGCCCATAATTACAGGACCAAGACCGCCTGCGATTTTAGTACCGAATGATGCGCCGGCATAAATATAGCCCTCATGTCTTTCGCCATCCTTGTACTCACCGTATTCAACAGTGTCAGGAATCATTGCAAACAGAGTTGAATAGGTAAAGCCATGGCCCATACCCCATAATAATGAGCTTACATAGAAGGCATTAACACTGTATGGCATTACAAGTCTTAGGGAAATTGAAAACAGCAGCACAAAGCATGCAATAATCAGACAGTTACGCTTACCAAATGGTCTTAGCGCAAGTGGCAGCACGAAAATCATGGTGCCGATTCTGCCTACGGTACTGATTAGACCAAATGGACCGATCAATCCGTCATCATTAAGGAAGTACTTGCAGTAGTAGATGTTTACAGAACTGAAGGTAACATCAGCGGTGCAGACAAATACGAAAGCAAGAGTCAGCATTAACCAGTACTTGTTCTGGAATACACACTTGATAGACTTTCTGAAGTTTCTGTTCTCAGGAGCAGGAACAGGTGAAGCAACACGTTCATGACAGAAGAAGAAGGTAATGAAGAACATCACTGCACCTACAAGACCGATAAGCAGGAAGGTATAGGTCCAGGCACGTGCATCATTACCGAAGAATCTTACCAATGGCATGGTAACAGAGGTAATGGTTGCATAACCGCCGGCTGCAAGTACCATTCTGTAGATAACAATAATGGTTCTCTCATAGCTGTCCTGAGTCATCATTGTGCTCATTGCACCGTATGGAAGATTGATAGCGGTGTAAACACATGTAATAGTAAAGTTATATGAGAAGAAGATATAGATAAGCTTTGCGTAATCACCCATATTTGTTGGGACGGAGAACAGCAGAGTTGCACCCAGAACATAAGGTATCAGCATCTTTAGAATCCATGATCTGGATTTGCCGTACTTAGATTCAGTTCTTTCAATCAGGTGTCCCATAATAATGTCTGAGAAACCGTCAAAGATTCTTGATGCGAGCATAATAGCCGCAACCATGCCTATATTTACACCAACATATTCAGTGTAATAGAACATTAAAAATGCCTGTGTGGCAACATACAGCATACAGCTGGCAAAATCGCCGAGGCCGTAGGAAAACTTCTCGACAAATCCGATTGGAAGAGGCTTGTCCTTCCTGTTTAAAAGCAACTGAAATGACATTTAAGTCGGCTCCTGTTTCTATAGTGTGTAACGTGTGTTTAATTTTCGATTAAGCAAAACATGCTCGTCCCGATAAATAATCAGGAATAACATTCTGTTTTATATAAAAAATCTGAATATTTTTTGATAAGAAGAATCTGATTAAACAGTTCTCCCCAAAAACTGAAAGGCAGCGGTATCTGGCTGTAATCCATAAATGTCCCGTTAATCCCGCCGGTAGGCGAAAATTAAATGTTATCTGGTAGGAATAATCAATTCACTTCGAGACATTAGGTCGGCAGAACTTTGATCTACTGACAATGTTTACTGAGGTAACAGAAAAACATGCCCAAAAAAATATTCGTTTTACCGGAAGATAATATAAAGGATCATCGCACGAATTTATTAGACGGAGATCACATTAGTTTATATAAATTTATTTTTTTATTAGACAGTTGAATTTTTAACCTACTGATTTTATTATTTAATGCATTGAAATGTTTCATGAAATATTTCATAATTATACTCAAGAAAATTGTTTAAAATTATCAAAAATCTTGCACAAAAATAAAACAGAGCATAAGAAAATAAAGAAAAAAGTTAGAAAATTCTTTGTACTTAAACTAATTAGAATCAGTAAAATTTTTACTGATAAGCTTTACTTTTTTTGATATGCAGTAAACGTATAATTTAAACAGGAATATCCAGTCACAAAGGTGTGTGTGTTAATAACTTTACGTTATATAACATATAGTTAAATAGATTACATAAGGTAATACAATGGCATTCAATAACGATTTCATGTGGGGAGCGGCATCAGCGGCAGCTCAGGTCGAAGGCGCATATAACGAGGATGGTAAGGGACTGAGTATCTGGGACGTTCTCTATGACGGTCATACCAAACACAATGATTCACCTCATGTAGCCTGCGACCATTATCATCGTCTTGAAGAAGATGTTGAAAACATGAAGAAAATCGGCCTGAAATACTACAGATTCTCTGTAAGCTGGCCAAGAATCATGCCATCAGGTACCGGTGCTGTTAATCAGAAGGGACTGGATTTCTATATAAAGCTTGTAAATCTGCTCCTTAAAGCCGGTATTGAACCTATGATTACCCTGTATCACTGGGATCTGCCTTATGAACTTTACAAGAAAGGCGGCTGGCAGAATGATGAGTCTCCAGCATGGTTCGCTGAATATGTGAAGGTTGTTGTTGATGCCCTGTCCGATAAGGTTAAATACTGGATGACCATCAATGAGCCAAACTGCTTTATCGGTATCAGCTACTTTGGAGCCACCCATGCCCCATTCCTGCATGACAAGGATGCTCTGTACCCATGTACAAGAAACGTTCTGTTTGCACATGCTAAGGCAGTCAAGGTGATAAGAGAGCGTGCCGTACTTCCTCCTAAGGTAGGTTTTGCCCCAACAGGACCTATCTTCAAGCCTGAGAATGACTCTGCAGAGGCCATTCAAATCGCATATGAAAAAACATTCTCCAACGATATCAAAGGACCATTTTCAACCGGCTGGTGGATCGATCCTGTTGTTTTAGGAAAGAATCCTGTAGGTCTTGAGGAGTATTTCGGTAAACCTCTGTTCTCTTACAGCGAGCTTCTGGAGTTAAAGCAGCCACTGGACTTTTTAGGCTTTAATATTTACATCGCTGCAGGACATAAGGATGGAGACAAACCTTATGAAACCAACGAATATGTCGGCTGTCCAAGAAACTCACTAGGCTGGCCAATCGATCCTGACTGCATGTACTGGGCAATCAGATTCCTCAATGAAAGATACAAGCTTCCTGTACTTATCACCGAAAACGGCATGAGCAACAATGACTTTGAAATGCTGGACGGTAAAGTTCATGATCCTCAGAGAATTGACTATATCCACAGACATCTTCTGGCAGCAAAGAAGGCTGTTGATGAGGGATATAAGCTTTTAGGCTACATCTACTGGTCTATTATGGACAATTACGAGTGGGCAGAAGGTTACACCCCAAGATTCGGACTTATCTATGTAGATTACAGAACTCAGAAGAGAATCCTGAAAGATTCAGCCTACTGGTACAGAGATGTGATTGCCTCCAACGGAGATAATCTGTAACTCACTGAATCCTTGTCCTTTTTTTACTTATCCTATCAACTGACTCTGTCCTTTTAGGCAGAGTCTGTCTTTACCAGACCGAAAGCTAATTCTTTAGAGACTAATTTTCATTATTAAATTAAAATCTTACTATTGTCTGTTACTTGTTTTCATTTTATTCCGATTATGCACTTTATAAAAGTCAATGCTATTTTATAAAAGTCATTTTATAAAAGTTTCATCAAAGGCTTGTTCATCTTGTTTAAGCAGAATCTAATTTTTATAAAATTAGTTAAATTATACTTTACACCAAAAAAACTTATCCTATAATTCAAGGTGAATTTCCTTATATGCTTTCTCAAAAGAAAACTTATAGCCATGCATCATCATCTAAAAGATGATTGTGCTTTATTTATGTTTTTTAGGTGCTCTATGAATAGAATAAAAACCGGAATCAAGCTAGTTTTAACCTCCCTTGTTCTTACCTCATTTGCCGCTTTAAGCGAACAGATTACAAATCTGAGTCCAGATACCGAAGTTAACCGCATCAGCTGGATTAAGCTTGAAGGTCAGTTCGGAAAAACCCCTGCATTTCCACCTAAAACAGTTATTGGTGCAATTACCAAAACCAAGGATATAGAATTCTGGAAGAACATTGCCAAAGGTTATACCTATATGGCTGACAAGATGGGAGTAGAGCTCAAGCTTCAGGCTGCTAAAGATGAGGATGATCCTATCGGTCAGCTGAATGTCGCTGAGACCATGATTGCCAAGAATGTTAACGCTCTACTGGCTTCTCCTCAGACAGACGTTACCCTGCAGCTTCCATTTGAAGAGGCTTTAAGCTCTAAAATCCCATTCATCAACGTGTCAGATGCTGTTGTTCCTCAGACCCGCTATTTCGTAGGAGGAATGCATTACCGCAATGGAATGGATGTTGCTGAATGGTTCCTGGACAAATATCCTGAAGGAGGCAAGGTTGCTGTTATCGAAGGACTGCCGCTGGTATATGCAACAACCCAGAGATCACGCGGATTTATCAATACTCTAAAGAAGAACCGTAAATTTGTTGTTGCAGAAAAGGTTTGCGGCAACTGGCTGGCAGAAGATGCCCAGAAGGCCTGCGAAGAAATTCTGCAGAAGCATCCTGATATTATAGGAATATACTGCCACAATGATGTTATGGCACTGGGTGCGGTTGAAACACTGAAAAAACGCAACCTGTTAGGAAAAATATCAATTTTCGGAACAGATGGCATTTCACAGGCCTATGATTCTATTGAAAAGGGAGAACTAACCGGAACAGTCGATTCTTTCCCTGAAGTTACAGGAGCAATTGCCGTACAGGTTGCTGCCCGCATTATCAAAGGACAGAAAATCCCTCGTGTAGTTGTTACCCCACAGAAACTGATTACCCACGATAACTATCAGGACTTTAAGGACAGAAATATAGACAGTATGATTTCTAAGTTATCAGAAGAATAGACTCTTACAAAACATTGAGACACAAAAAGGGCCAGTAGGGATTTTTATCTTCCCTGCTGGCCTTAATTCTCCGTCAAAATGATATGCTGCAAAACGGAGAAGAACATCAGACTAGCTTAATCTTATGGTTACCTTGTATTCTAAAGACTCACCTGGTTTTACAAACTTAAGCTGTCCACGCTTACGCATTTCTGCTCTACCCTCAGGGAGAGTATTGCCACACTCAAGGCCCATTACATAATCACGTACGCCCATCATCTTCCACTGAACAAAATGATCAAGCTCTTTAGCATCATATGTAATCTCAAGTTTGGTTCCAATCTTTGGCTGCTCAATTGAAGCATAGCCCTTTCCATCCTTGAAATAATGATAGTAGCAGCGCTCCTCATAGTGCTCAGTTGGTTTCTGAACCTTCATCCAGTTTTCGATATCTTCCTGAGCGTGGGCATTACGAGCAATAACCTGATTTGAAGGAATTGTGATGATGCTGTCCTCATCTAAGAGAGGATAGCCCATATTCATGTGGTAAAGGATACCTACCTGCTCATCCTTATCACCACAGTTTAGAATCTTATCAGTAATAACAATTACATTTTCCTTGGTTGAAACACTGATCTTACGCTCTAAGACAAGTTTTCTGCCAAAAATGGTCTCATCCTTAACTGTTGCGTATATGCACAGTTCATCACCTTCCTCTCGGTAATAGATATGCTCACAAGGAGTATTGCCAATTGAACCATGCAGAGGAAGTTCTTCACCTTCGTCCTCATTAGGAATACCAACATTCTGGAAACCGCAGGTTGTTAAAAATCCAGCAGTAAAGGAATTCAGCCAGTTTGCACCTATACTGTCATAGTATGCAGGTGCTACATAACCACATGCAGTCATATAGCTCATGTTCTGACCTTTAAAACGCAGTCTTGAAATATCAGCACATCTGTCTGCGCAAACGGTAAGGTCAATACCTTTACCATTATGAACCTCAAACAGGCGCATGCCGTCGCCCTTTCCACCTACAAGACGGTGTTCCTCAACACCATATAACTGAGATTCATGTCCAATGTATGGATTCATTTAAGTTACTCCTTGAATAATGTTTGTTTTTTATAATTTAGAATTCTGTTATTTCCGGTTTACAGTATGTAGACCATGATTCAATCGGTCTTACGTGCTCCGGGATTTCCTCTGCAAGATAAGGAAGTGCCGCACCTATTGCGCATGCGTGATGCTCAACGTTTGCCTTGATTACAAAACCAGGTTTGCAGGTAAAGGTACTTCTGTTGATAATCTCGGTCTCGATAAAGGCAATATCCTCAGGGGTCAGCCACATGGCTAGTTCACCGCCTAAAATGATTCTTCTTTCAAGAATCAGCCAGGCCTGATACAGACCAAAGGCTATGGTTGAGAGGTACTTGGACCAGCGAAGCTTATGCTCCTTTTGTTTTTCCTCTCTTAGCTTAAAGAAGAAGTCTGGGATACTCTCCCCTTCAAACAGAGTCTCAAAGTTGCAGTAGGTATCAATACATCCGCGTCTGCCGCAGTAACAGAGCTTTCCTTTACTTGAGTAGGTAACATGATCCCAGGAACCGGCATAACCGGAACGACCGTGCTCGATGCAGCGGCTCTTTATAAGAGCACCGCCAAGATGTTCGGACAGAGCTATATAGATACCGTTTGAAACCTTTCTGTTGTGCCACAGTTCTGCCAGGGCGGCTGTCTTTACATCATGGCACAGACGAACAGGAATAGAGATATCCTTTTTTATGATTTCATAATCAAGCATTGAGGTATCAAGAATCTTTGAGAAGATAATCTCTGTACCGTCCTTGCTGACAACACCCTGGATTGATATACCGATACCAAGAATGTTATCAAGAGGATATCCGCAGGTTGAAATCGCCTCTTTTAAAAGAGCATTGAGTTTTTCTGAATAGGCCTTCTCATTCTTGTACTCAAGACCGATATTCCAGAGCTTCACAACCTCGCCCTTTAAATCACAGAGACAGATTTTCAGAAAATCTCTTCTTATTTCAGCTCCTAAAGCAAGCTTTGATCTAGGCAGCAGTCTGTATGAAATTGCAGGTCTTCCTCCTGATGAATCCATCAGTTCACCAGGACCAATCATCCCCATATTTTCAAGATCTTTCATATGACCATTGATGGTTGGAAGACTGAATCCTGTTAGTTCAGCAATCTGGGGTTTTGACAATGCCTCATGCTGGAAGAACAGACCTAGTATTCTTTCCTTGTTTGCTTTTTTAGGGTCTATATAAAAATCGTTCACATCAATTTCCTTAAATAGCTTTCATAAAAATAATGTACCGTATGAGTACCATCAAAAAAATCGAAGAAAGCCAAAAAACATGATTTATATCTCGTTTTTAAGGGGTTGAATTGTTAATTTTTGACTTATATCAAATTACTTATATAAAGTCATATAATAAAAGTTACTTTATTAAAACAACTTTGTTAAAGTATTTTACAGAAAAACAACAAAAATAAAACTAAAAAAGTTTAACCAAACAAACAGATAAACAAATATATATTATAAGGAGTTTTCTTCATGAATCTTGTAGATAAGTTCAAATTAACAGGCAAAACTGCTTTTGTAACCGGTGGTGCCCGCGGAATCGGCAAAGCTGTTTCAGAAGGCTTTGCCCAGGCAGGAGCTAACATCGTAATCGCTGATCTTGATGATGCTGAAGCACAGAAGACTGCCAAGTACATCAGTGAGGAGTACAAGGTAAAGAGCATTGCAGTTAAGACTGACGTAACCAGTCCTGAGAGTGTTAACAATCTTATCGATGTTATCGATCAGGAATTCGGAAGATTAGACATCGCATTCTGCAATGCTGGTATCTGTATCAATGCTGAAGCAGATAAAATGACCTTTGAACAGTGGAGCAAGGTTATCAACATCAACCTTACCGGTGTATTCCTGACAGCGCAGGCTGCTGGCAAATACATGATCAAGAAAGGTATCAAGGGTTCAATCATCAATACCGCTTCAATGTCAGCTCACATCGTTAACGTACCTCAGCCACAGTGTGCATACAACGCATCAAAGGCAGGTGTAATCCAGTTAACCAAGTCTTTAGCAATTGAATGGGCAAAACACGGAATCCGTGTAAATTCAATCAGCCCAGGCTATATCGGAACAGAGCTTGTAAAGGCTTCACCAACTCTGATTCCACTAATCAAGACCTGGAATGAGATGGCACCAATGCATCGCTTAGGCGAACCAGAGGAATTACAGTCTGTAACCTTATATCTTGCATGTGATGCAAGCTCATTTACAACCGGTTCAGATGTAATTGTCGACGGTGCATTCACCTGTTTCTAATCTCGCTCGCAAGAGTACTACAAACACAAACATAC
>JAEEGL014687590.1_pt1 | contig 18756 bp, 16 predicted proteins | sample 9134231 | NCBI WGS metagenome assembly JAEEGL01 (sample SAMN16246548, study PRJNA631951) | gut metagenome | biome: gut microbiome; feature: rumen; material: fiber-attached | host: Bos | place: Iran: Karaj | collected 2018-10 | reverse complement strand
GATATGGCCCAGCTCGGAGCACGCATATTCGGGCTTGATGCCGTTCTCGATCATGCGCTTGCCGAAAACGCGCATGTTGGGCATGGTGTTGTCGAAGATCTCGTCGCCGAAATTGCAGGTGCCGCAGTCGAGCGTGGCCATCTCGGGGAACAGCTCGGTGGGCTGCAGCCTCTCCTCGGGGCTCATGCCGGTGGCGCCGCCGGTGGAGGGGATCATGATGACGTCGGGCAGCTCGGCGCGGATCGCGTCCATAACGACGCGGAAGCGCTCGCGGCTCTGGGTGGGGGTGCCGTCGTCCTCGCGGACGTGGACGTGGATGATCGCGGCGCCGGCGTTGTAGGCGCTCCTCGCCTCGTTGACCATCTCCCTGACGGTGTAGGGCACGGCGGGGTTATGGGCCTTGGTGACCTCGGCTCCGCAGATAGCGGCGGTGATGATGAGCTTTTCCATACTTACCCCCGTTTATCAGAGCTTCTGTACCTTGGCCGCCGCGGGCTTGATGACGACGTTGCGGGCGATGCGCTGCTTGTCCCTGGGAACGACGCAGGTGCCGGTCGCTATGCAGACGACCTCGGGCTCGGGCAGCACGTCGGCCGCGGAGTCGTTGACGTCGGGACGGGGACGGATGACCTTGCGGGCCTCGAAGCGCATCTTGCGGGAGGTGTTGCCCATCGCGGTGATCTCGCCGTAGGCCTCGATGAAGTCGCCGGCGTAGACGGGCGCCTTGAACTCGACCATGTCGTAGGCCTTGAAGAGACCCTCGTCGCCGTCGCTCTTGATAAGCAGCTCGGTCGCAACGTCGCCGAACAGGGCGAGCATATGCGCGCCGTCAACAAGGTTCCCGCCGTAGTGCGCGTCCTGAGAGCTCATGCGCAGACGGATGGTGGATGTGATCTTTTCTTCCATTTCGATACCCTCCTGAATATGTTTATTGATGATTCGTTCGCTCCGAAGACGAAAAAAGCGCGCTGGATGCAGGCGTGTCAAAACGCCGCAAATAGCGCACCATTCCGTTTATCGGGTACCGCGGTTTTCACTTTCGCGATCCCTGCGGATGACAGTCGCAATGCGCTGAGCATTGCGCCCAAGCAGGGGCAAAACGGCCTTCGCCCGTGCTTTCGGCAGGAAGCACATTCGCCGCGCCCGGGGCCGCCCGTGCAGCGCGGTCTACCTCGGTTCCCGCACCTCTATTCACGGCTACAGTTTACCATTTTGAAAGGGTTTTTGTCAATAGTCAATATGCCCAAAAGCCAGGCTGAAGGCCCGGTCTTTTGCCCGGCAAAAGCGCCCCGCGGGGCGCTCAATTGTTGTTTACGCCAAAGGTTATGCTCGAGCCGCCCTCCGCGTATTCGAGCATGGCGGTCGTGCGCAGATAGCTGAACCTGACCTCGACGCCGTTTTCAAGATACAGTGTCAGCACGTCGTTTTCAAAGGTCGCATGGCCCTCTATCGCCGTACCGAAGACGGTCGCTCCCGTCACGCCCTTGTTGTCGATATCGAGTATCACCCAGTCCGAGGGCTCGTCCTCCGGCGCTTCGGGAACGGGCACGGAGAAGACGCCTGCGATGAACTCAACGGCGCTCTCACCGTCCGGCCCGGTAAAATCGTCCGCCGACCCGTGATTGAACGACAGCGGCTTGTATCTTCCGTGCGGGTGGCCGATGGAAACGCAGGCGGATAAAAACAGTATGGCCGGCACGAGCAGCAGGCAAAGCAGCTTCAGCTTTTTATTCATTGGAGGACGGCTCCTTTCACCGGGGCACTCCCGGTCGTTTCTTCGATATAAGTTTACCGTTTTTTATGCGTTCTGTCAACAAAAACGGCGAAATGCTTGCTAAACCGCACCGAACGCGCTATAATGAGCGGTGCGGCACAGGCCGCAGCATATCAAACGGAGGAAATACCAATGGATACTAACAGAAACCTGCGCGTCGTCAACGGCTTCTCGAAGGCCGCGAGGATCGTTTCGATGATCCTGTTCGTGCTGCTCACAGTCTGCGCGGCGCTGACGCTGCTGACCCTCATCGCGTGCTTCGTCATCCCGGTCGACAGGGTGCTCGAAAACGCCACCGACCTCTCTCCCGCCGCGATCAACGTGATCTCGTCGATGCCCGGCTTCCTCAAGATCTGCCTTGCGATCTGCATAGTGCTGCTGGTCGTCTACGCGATCTCGCTCAAGCTCAGCGCGAGCTACTATAAGCGCGAGCTCCGCGACGGCACGCCCTTTACCGAGGGCGGCGCGAAGCAGCTGCGCTCGCTCGGCATATTCAAGATGGCGCTCGAGGTCGCGCTTGCGGTCGCGGGCAATGTTCTCGCGCCCCTCGTCACGAAGCCCCTTGAAAAGCTGATGCCGGATCTCATTGCCGTGATCGAGGAAAACGGCGGCAGAGCGATCGAGCTCGAGTCCGCGCTCAACGCGCTGCACGAAAGGAGCTTCAACTTCCGCCTCGGCACGGGCTTCTGGCTCGGCCTTGCGTTCGTGGCGCTCTCCTTCCTGCTGATGTACGGCGCGGAGCTCGCCAAGAGGGCGGGGGAGACTGAGCGGCAGACCGCCGTGCAGCCCCGCGAGGACGTCTGGGTCCCCGTCGAACCCCATACGGAGGGATAAAGCAGTGCACCAATGGGGACGGTTCTCTTTGGTGCATAGAAATCCTTTAAAAACAAATATTTTCTGAACGACAAATAGAAATAGCCTGCACCAAAGAGAACCGTCCCCATTGGTGCAGGCTTCTTTTTTACCAAAGGATCATGTGGATGACCCTGCGGCTGATGCCGGTCAATCGCTCTATCTGCCGTTCACTGAGCCCTGCCGCGGCAAGCGCCTCGACGGCGGCGTTGCGGTCCACTCTGTTATAACTTTGAAGAACGGTGCCGTTATCCGTGCCGAGGATGCTTATCATGGCTTCCTTAGCCTTGGCGTCGTTGAGCCTGCCCGTATCGTATTCCAGGCAATCGGCGCTTTCATCGGCCGCTATGAAAGCGTCGTGACGGGCGCTGTTGCCTATAAGCTGCTTGAGCAGGAAGGTATCCACGAAGGAGCCCTCATCGCCGTAACAGAGATAACTGCTCCATGGATAGGTTTTGGCGGGGGAGATGCCCGCTTTTTCGGGATTCTTAAGGATATAACGGTAGACCGTCAGCAGATAAGCGTCATCATCGACAGGCTCGCTACGGTAACGGTCCTGGAACAGGTGGCCGGTGCGCTCATACTTTTTGTTGAAATAAGCGGAGTAGCTTACGCCCAGCTTCTTCATAAAGGCCGGCAGGGCGAGCGAGGCGTCGTGCAGAAGCAGGTGCACGTGGTTCTCCATCAGGCAGTAAGCGCATACGGTGACGCCGGTCTCGCCGCTGTACTTTTTGAGCAGATTGATGTAATGGCGGTAATCGTAGGACTCCTCAAACAGCAATTGACGGCCGATGCCGCGAACGATGACGTGAGAATAACCCGTTTTACCGAACTGTCGGGCCTGCCTTGGCATGATCGTTTCCTTCCCGCACCAATGGGGACGGTTCTCTTTGGTGCAAACTATTACTAAATGAGTTTAAGAATTTCAATCAAATAAAGCCTATTTGTGCACCAAAGAGAACCGTCCCCATTGGTGCACTTCCGTTATTGTTCTTTCAGGTACCAGTTCTTGATATTCCTCAGCAGGGCGGGCTCGCGGATCGCGGAAACGCCCTTGAGCGAGGCGCGGGCGACGAGGCTGTTGAGGCGGAAATAGAGCACAAGGAAGGGCAGCTCCTCAAGGAAACGGGTCTGGATATCGTAGAAGCGGGCGCGCAGGCTCTCCTCGTCCGGCGCGGAGCGCGCGTCGCGAAGGTCGGCGGTGAAGAGCTCGCCGGGGTAGGCGCCGAAGTTGTTCGCGCCGTTCGTCGAAAGATAGGGCGAGAGCTCGTTCGAGCGGGAGAGATTGAAGCCGACGAGCGCGATATCCCAGTTCATCTGACGGAGCGCGGTCAAAAACTCGCTCTCCTGCTGGCCGTAGCTGTGGGCGGCGGTCACTATCTCGACCGTGATCCCGCGGGCGGCGAGCTGGGCCGCGATGGCCGAGGCCGCGTCCGAGCGCGTGGTGTTCTCGCTCGTGGCCGAAACCAGCAGCGTCAGCATCACCGGCTCCGTGCCGTGATAGAGCAGCTCGTCCTCGCCTGCCCGGAGCCCGGCCTTGGCAAAATACTGGTCGGCAAGGGTCGGGTTGAAGTCGATCTGCTGGCTGCTGCCGTTGTAGAGCCAGGAATCGGGCGGAACGGGCACGTCGCAGCTGCGCGCGCGGTTCATATATACGTTCGCTATGATCCTCGTGCGGTTGATGCTGTGGGCGACGGCGCGGCGGAAATCCGAGTTCATCGTCAGGCTGCGTCTGTGGTTGAAGAGCAGGGTCTCCATGCCCTGCGTCATGTAGTCGCGCACCACGGTCACGCCCGCGTCGCCGTATTTGCCCGCGGCGAGCAGGGCCGTCGGCACCAGGTCGAGCTGGCCAGCGCTGTAGGAGGCGAGGGCGGTCTCGTTCGAATCCCTCGCAAGGAACTCAAGCTCGGTGATATAGGCAGTGCGGTCCCACCAGTTCGGGTTCGCGGCCATCGAGATGCGGTCCTCGGAATAGCTCAGCACGCGGTATGCGCCGGTGCCGCAGAACACGGCGCCGTTCCGCTTGACGATCGGAAAATTGAGCGAATAGAGCTCGAGGATGCCGGGGGAGCTCATGGTGACGAGCAGGGTCGTGGCGTCGATCCTCGTCATACCCAGGATCGAGGAAAGGCTCTTACTGTAATAGCTCTCGCTGCCGAGGCTCTGAAGCAGCTCCCAGGTGTAGATGACGTCGTCCGCGGTCAGCGTGTCGCCGGAATGCCAGCGCACGCCCTCGCGCAGATTGACGACCCACGCGTTCGCGGCGTTGGGGGAGACGCTCCAGTTGATCGCCAGGCAGGGCACCAGCGCGTTCGTCTCGTCGATCGCGATCAGCGGCTCGAATACGAGCGAATAGAGCTGCAGCGCTTCCTCGGTGTTCACGATCAGCGGATCGTAGCTTTCATTGCCGACCTGCAGGTTCTCGGGCATTGCCATGCGCAGCTTGCCGCCCTGCGCCGGGGCGGGCGAGGCCTCGGGCGCGGGCTCATCGGTGACGCTCGGCGCGGGTGTGCTGTCGCCCCCGTTCCCGCGTGCGCAGGCGGCACAGAAGAGCATCAGCGCGGCGATCAGCGCCGCAAGGGCTTTTATGAGCGGCTTATTTTCCGTCTTTTGCTTGTTCGGTGTATTTTTCATAGGCGTTCAGCACTTTTTCAACGTAGTTCTTCGTTTCTCCGTATGGTATCTTCAACGTTTCCCCGTCGTAATACTCGGGGTCGGCCAGCCAGCGGTCCACCGCGCCGGAGCCCGCGTTGTAGGCCGCGGCGGCGAAGCGGATATCGCCGTTATAGCGCTCCATAAGATAGCTCAAAAGATAGCACCCGAGGTCAAGATTGTATTCCGGCTCGAACACGCGCTCCTTTTCGAACTCCGTGCCCGTGCGCATCGCCACCCATTCGGCGGCGACGTCCATAAGCTGCATCAGCCCCTGTGCGCCGGCGGAGGAGACGGCGTGGGGGTCGAAGCTCGATTCGGTGCGCACCACCGCGAACACGAGATTCGGATCGAGACCGTATTTCTCGGCCGCGGCGTTGATCTCGGTCTCATAGGCGCGCTTATAGACCTGCCTGTGGCCCAGGACCTTCTTTGCGACGAACGCGGCGAACGCGAGTATCGCTATGACGGCGGCCGCTATGAGCACGGCAAGCAGTATGCTGTGGCGGCGGGGGGCGCAGCTTCCGGCGTTCATGCTTCCTCCTTATCCGGCACGGGGCGGTCGAGCCCGAGCGCCGAAAGCGCTTTTTCAAGCCGTTCTTCAAGTTCCTCAAGCGTGCCGTCGTTCATTATGACCGCGTCGGCCCGCTCCATCTTCTCCTCCTGCGGCATCTGCTTTTCGATGCGCCGCTTCGCCTGCTCGCGGGAGAGCCCGTCGCGCAGCATGATGCGAAGATACCGCGTCTCGTTGTCCGCGGCGACGACGAGCACCGCGTCGCAGAGCCCGTCCATGCCGCTTTCAAAGAGCAGGGGCACGTCGAGCACCACGGCGGCGTCGGGGTCGCAAAAGAGCGCCTGATAGGCCTTTCGGACCGTCTTTTTTATAACGAAGGGATGCACTATCGCGTTCAGCGCCGCGGTCTCCCCGTCGGAAGCGAAGGCCTTTTCTGCGAGCCTTGCGCGGTCGATAACGCCGCATGTCAGGATATCCCCGCCGAAGCGTTCCGTAAGCGCCCGCTTGACATTTGGGTCTTCAAGCGCCTCGTGCGCGATGCGGTCGGCGTCGAGCACGGTAAAGCCCCGCGCGGCGAGCATTTTGGAAACGGTGGATTTGCCCGAGGCCATGGAGCCGGTAAGTCCGAGTATCATAGAGGTAAAGCTCCTTTTGTTATTTGGTGTCGAACCAGCTGTGCCCGCATGCGACGTCGGCCGCGAGCGGCACGCTGAGGCGGATCACGTTCGTCATGCAGTCCTCAAGCAGCGCCTTGACCGCCGGGACCTCGGCTTCGGGCGCGTCGATGATCAGCTCGTCGTGGATCTGGAGCACCAGCTTCGCATTGAGCCCTTCCGCCTTCAGCCGCTTCGAGACGGCGACCATCGCGGCCTTGATGATGTCCGCGGCCGTGCCCTGAATGGGCATGTTCATCGCGACCCTCTCGCCGAAGGAGCGCGTGTTGAAATTGCTCGATCTCAGCTCCGGCAGCTCGCGGCGGCGGCCGAAAAGCGTCTCCGCGCGGCCGTTTTCGCGGCCCTCCCGCTTGGCGCGCTCCATGTATTCGCGCACGCCGGGCAGGCGGTCGAGGTATTTTGAAATATAGTCCGCGGCCTTCTTCTGGGAGATGCCGAGCTGCTCTGAAAGGCCGAACGCGCTGATGCCGTACACGATACCGAAATTGACGGCCTTCGCGGAGGAACGCATCTCCCTGGTGACCTCGTCCTTGGGCACGCCGAAGACCTCCGCCGCGGTGCGGGCGTGGATGTCCTCCCCGGCGTTGAACGCGGAGATGAAGGTCGGGTCGCCGCTCATATGGGCGAGCACGCGCAGCTCTATCTGCGAATAGTCGGCGCCCACGAGCAGATTGCCGGGGCTCGCCACGAACGCCCGCCGGATCTGCCGGCCGAGCTCGGTGCGCACGGGGATGTTCTGCAGATTCGGCTCCTGCGAGGAGATGCGCCCCGTGGCGGTCACGGTCTGGTTCAAGGTAGTATGTATGCGCCCGTCCGGCCCGATCTTCTCGAGCATCGCGTCGATGAAGGTCGAGCGCAGCTTGGTCAGGAACCGGTATTCGGTCACGAGCGGCACTATCGGGTGATAGGGCGCGAGCGCCTCGAGCACGTCGCTGTCGGTCGAATAGCCGGTCTTGGTCTTCTTTTTTGCGGGCAGGCCGAGCTTTTCGAACAGGATGGACCCGAGCTGCTTCGTGGAGAGGATGTTGAACTCCTCGCCCGCGAGCGCGTGTATCTCGCCTTCGAGCGCCTTTATGCGCTCGCCCATGCCCGCGCCGAGCTCGGTCAGCACCTCGCGGTCGATCATGAAGCCGGTCCTCTCCATGTCGTAGAGCGTCAGCGTCAGGGGCAGCTCGATGTCGGTAAAGAGCGGCAGCATGCCGTTTTCTTTAAGCTTTGCGGTCTGAGCTTCACACAGCGCGATCAGCGCCGCCGGGGCGGGGACGCCCGCAAGCCCGCTCTCGTCGGCAAGGGTCTTGAGGTCCTTCGCCGGGTGCAGGGCGTTTAAAAGATAATCCGCGATCATCGCGTCGAAAACGATGTTCTTAAGCTCGGCAGAATACGAGTCGAGCGCGTGCAGCAGCTTCTTTGCGTCGAAAACGAGCTTGCCCGCGCCTTCATCCTCCAGCACGGGGCGGAGCGCAGCGATCACGTCCTCGGGCAGGAAGCCGGGTTCGAGCAGGGTACCGCCGAAAGAGAGGAAATAGACCTTTATCGCTTCGCCCTCCCCGGGTACTGCCGCGAACGAGGCGCCGGTCTCGGTAAGCTCGAGCGCTATCCGCGCCTTTCCCGAAACGTCGGCGACGGCCGCATTAAGTTCCTCAGAAGTAAGTATCGGCCTCTCCTCGAAGACGACCTCGGCGGTCGGGGCGGTTTCGGCCCCGGGTCCGGAGAGCTCCTCTATGCGCTTCGTGACCGCGCGCAGCTCCAGCCGGCGCAGCTCCGACAGCGCGTTTTTCAGCGTGCTCTCATCGAAGCGGCAGCTCTCGAGCGTCTCCCCGACCGGGGCGTCGACGTCGATCGTGCCGAGGCGGCGGCTCATAAAGGCGTCGTCCCGCCCGGCGATCAGCTTTTCGCGCAGGGCGCCCTTCTCGTTTTCGACGTTCTCGAACACGCCGTCGAGGCTGCCGTATTTTTCAAGCAGCTTCAGCGCGGTCTTTTCGCCCACGCCGCGCACGCCGGGCAGGTTGTCGGAGCTGTCGCCCATCAGGCCCTTAAGGTCCACCATGCGGGCGGGCTCGAGGCCGTATTCGTCCATAAGGGTCTTTTCGTCGTATTCCACGGTCTCGGTGATGCCCTTCTTCGTCATCAGAACGTGCACGAGCGGCGTCACGAGCTGCAGCGCGTCGCGGTCGCCGGTCACGAGCAGGGAATCGACGCCCTCCTTCATGGCCATGCGCGAAAAGGTGCCGAGGATATCGTCGGCCTCGTAGCGCTCGCATTCTATGACCGCGACGCCCATCTTTTTAAGCAGGTCCTTCACGAGCGGCATCTGCGCGCGCAGCTCGTCGGGCGTGGCGCGGCGGCCGGCCTTGTAGTCGGCATACTGCTCGTGGCGGAAGGTCGGGGTCTTCATATCGAAGGCCGCGAGCAGATAATCGGGCTTCATATCGATGAGCTTGAGCAGCATCGAAAGAAAGCCGTGCAGCGCTCCGGTGGGAACGCCCTCGCGGTTCGTCATGCCGGGCAGCGCGTAGAACGCCCGGAACATCAGTGAATTGCCGTCGATCGCGATCAGTTTCATATCCGGATCCTTTCATTGGAGGCATATAATAATCCATTATCATTATACCACGCCGGGCTGCGGGTTTCCATAAGAAAAAACGTACCGCTGCGGGCATAATGAAAGGACGGGATCTTTTCCCGTCCTTTCGGTGATCGCGTCAGCGTTTACTGCGGCAGATCGCCCGAGTGCGCGATAACGTATTCCGCCGTTACGGCGGGGTCGAGCATCCATTTGATGTAATAGCCGTAGTCCGCAGAAGCGGGAAAGTCGAGAATGTTTCATTCGATCAGCGGCATCCTGCCAGATCAAAACCGCTCAGGTCATTGATGAATCGGATAAGATAACCTATCTCCGGGTCGCCGGGAAAATCGCGAGCCTGCTCAAGGGTTAGAAGTGCCCTCACGCCAGCTTCACGCGCGCCGAAGGAAACGGTGGGGTCCGCAAGTATTATGCCGTTTCTTGTGAGCCGCAGGATTTCCTTTTCAAGCTTTTCCCGAAGGATTGGAGCAAGGGCTTCTTCGCGGACCGCGTTTTGATAGCGTACAGCAGCATCCTTAAGGGCGATCTGCAACTCTATAAAACGATCCCTGTCCTCTGCGTCAACGAGCCCTGAATGATCGGCGAAAAGGACTGCCTGCGCCTCCGTATTCGAAATGTCGATCCCCTGTTCGCGGGCAAGCCGCGCCGCTGCGCCGCTGCTGCTCCAGTCGTTATATCCCGCTTCATATTTAAGGTAGACCGGATCCTCCACGATGGGGCCGTAGTATCTGTTCCACTGTTCCTGCTCGTAAGCGTCGGCGAGACAGTAGAAGCCTATGCTGACATTGAAGAGCGCATCTGTATTCGCCGGGTTGTTGATCGCTTCCTTAATCGCATTCGTAAGGAATACAGCGCCCGGGGAGGGCAGGGCGGGGAGACTATAAAAATCGTTTTCCATGCCTATCACCCGTTTCCCGTTGATATCAGGGGTAGGGTCGGCTTCCTCCGTCAGGCCTTCGGAAGGCGCTTCGGTCGCGGGCTCGTTCGTCACGCCGCTGGGAACGGCGTGCCTTGAACAGGCTGCGAGCGGGAGTATTAAGAACACGAAAACCGCAGCGAGAAGCACAGTGAAAAGCATTTTTGCTTTGTCGGGAACAAGGTGCTTCATGGTTGGACCTCCTTTTGCCTGCAAGTCGTTGAATACGTCTTGATTATACTTTTTTTTGAAAACAGTGTCAAACGGAACAATCGACGCTTCTTCTAACTCCCTCTATATAAATAACAACGCGGGAAGCCGAAAGTGGACAATAAAAAATAATATATTTATTTCGCGGCAGATCGAGCCTTGCCGCGCCGAAAGGACCGTCCGCGCTGTCCCGCCCGATGATCACGATCCCATCGAAAAAGGCCCCGCGCAATCAAAAAGACTGTGCGGGAACCCGACCCGCACAGCCCGTAGGAAGGAGGTAAACCCGTCCGGGCACGGCTCCTTATGGAGAGCCTGCCCGGACCATGAAAAAAGCATTGCCTGTAATAAGCTTATCCGCTTTCGGCGCGTTTTATGCGCCGCCGGCGGTTTTTTCGTTAAGCCCGATCTCGGCCTGCTTCGCCTTCATAAGCTGAACGGCCTGATCCTTGCCGTCGAAGATCAAAAGCTGCAGCCCGACGTCGGGCGAGATCATGCCGGCCGCGGCGAGGCGGAACACGGTCTCGTTGTTGTTGAGCACGTTGAACGCGTTTTCCTTGACGACCTTGACCGTCACGTGAAACTCCGCGGGAAGAGAGCCGAGGCTGTCCAGCGCGGTCTTCACGGCCGAAAGCCGCATCAGCGCGGAGGGGTCGGCGTTCATATCCCCGGCCAGCTTTTTTACGGTCAGGGCGAGGCGTTTTTTCAGCGTGAACTCGCGCTCGATCTCGATCTCCTGAATGACGGCCCTGCGGAAGCCCGCGTGGACCGCCCTTGCCGCCATGCGCGAGCGCTTGGAGGAGGCCTCCTGCAGCGCGGCGATCGCGGTGCCGCTCGTGACGCCGGCGTGGGTCATGCCGCGGGCGAATTCGTTCGCGCCGGATTCCTCCTTGATGGAGTTGCGCATCTCGGCGATATAGCTGAGGATGTACGAGGGCAGGGGCGCCGTGGCGAACCAGGAGATGCCGTTGAGGTTCTCGCCCTGATGCACCTCCTTGGACCAGTCGCGCAGGTCGGCGGGGTCGAAGCCGCTCGCGCTCGTGACGAGGAGCTTATTGCGGCTCGCGAGCAGGGCGTTCTTCATCACGATCTGGTCGAGCTTGTCGGAATTGCGCTGCGAGGTCTCGAACATATCCACAATGCCGTAGCCGAGGCAGCTCCCCTTGCGCTCGAAGAGGGTCGTCAGCACGAACGGGTATTCGCCGTGGGCGAAGTAGCCCTCGGGCTTGACCTCGCGGGAATCCTCGAGCATGATGCCGCCCGCGAGCTTGACCATATGCACGCGGTATCTGTCCGCCTCGCTGTCGTAGATCCTGCGCCAGCATTCGATCAGCAGTATGCTTTTGTCGTAGCGGGGCGAGAGCAGCTCCTCGGCGGGAAGATCGGCGATGAAGCCGTCCTCACGGAGCTCCCCGGCCTTGTCGGGATAGTGCTGGCTGAACCATTCGCGCGTGCGGCGAACGAACTTGAACACGGCCCTGCCGTCCTGAAGATCGGTCACGAGCGGGTCGAACATGATCTGACGGCTGTCGACGTGGCGGATGAACGCGCCGCCGATGCCGCCGTTTGCCGCGGGATCGAAGCCGATCTGCTGCACGCCCCAGCCGCCCACGAGCAGATCGTGCGTCAGCTTGAGGTATTCCTCATCATAGGTGCAGCGAAGGTGATCCTCGCGGATGATATGGGTCAGCAGCTCCGAAAGCCCGTCGTACTCGGGCGAATCCGAGCTGACGATCGCTTCGGGCATCTGGTCGGCGAGGTCGGCGCGGACGTTCTCTATCGTGCTCTGCAGCACGGGCGTCACGGGGCGGGGCTCGCCGCTGTCGCCGGGGGGCACGTCGAACCAGTGCTCCCCGCGGTACATATGCTCGCATTTGTCGAGCCTCGCGCGCTCGGGAGCGTAGGCCTCGTAGAACTCGTTGAAGAGCTCGTAGAGCGCCGCGGTCTCGCCGGCTTTGGTCTGATAATCGTTGTATTTCATTGTGTTCCTTTCTAATCATATAGGAAGATGTTGAGTGTATAATAAGCGGCTGAAGCTGCTCATGACAGACTGCCCGCCTGGCGTCTTTCTTCGAGTTTTTGCGCACAAATGTGAAGGGTTATCGGGCGCCTTCGGCGCGGCCCTTTCCATTGCAACTGAGCAATCGATGCTCGGCGGCTGTCGCGCCGCCGCGCACTGACCCGCCGCGGGCTCGCTTCGCTCGCATGCACCAAAGGGGACGGTTCTCTTTGGTGCACAGAAATGCTTTATTTAAATGAAAATCATAAACTCATTTAGTAATAGTTTGCACCAAAGAGAACCGTCCCCATTGGTGCGTTATTTTCCGTACCAGCCGCCGGGGTCGGTCTCGGGCAGGCTCAGCGGGTCGTACGCCTTCCGCTTCCTTATCATCGGCTCCGGTGTCCTGACCGGGCGGCTCATCAGCGCGTAGCGCAGGGCCTCGGGGGCGTGGTCGTCGCCGTCGGCCGCGTCCTCACGGTCGTAGCGGTCGAACTCCAGCAGCGGCAGCTGGCGGATCAGGTTGGTGCAGCAGGAAAAGCACTGCCAGCCGGGCAGGCTCTTTTCGGCCGAAACGGGCCGCATGGCAAGGTATTCGCGCACGCGGTTCCAGCCGGCCACGCGGGAATTGTCGGCCGGGGTAAGGCTAAGCCCCTTTGCCGCGAAGAGCTCGGCGATCGTCTCGCCCTCGAACCCGCCGTTCGCCGCGAGCACCGCGCCGCGGTGCTGCCACATGTCGGGCGAAGCGACGGTGTAGGCGATCCTTTCCGAGCCGCTGAGCCTTATGACCTCGGAGGCGACGTCGCCCGCGAGCATCCTGCGGACGTAGAGCTCGCGGTAGGTGTAGACGCGGCCCTCGCCGTCCACCGCGTGCCAGAGCACGCAGCAGGGGTCGTTGTAGCCCCAGTCCATCGAGCGGAAGCGCCGCCAGTTTTCGGGGATGCAAAAAGGCTCGATAACGTGCTTTTCCCTTGAAAACTCGCGGAAATACTGGCCCTCGTGCACGTCCCAGTCGCCGTTGAGATGCGCGCGGCGCAGGTCCTCGGGCAGGGCCTCGAGCTGGCGCAGATACCCCGGGTCGCTCTCGAGCAGCACCCTATTGTCGTAGATGCGGGCGGGGATGAAGGCGTAGTCCTCGGGCCGCTCGGCGGCGGTGTAGCAGCGGTCGATGAACAGGCGCTTGACCCAGGCGTGTCCGACGTTGCCGGGGTTGCAGGTGTAGTACATCCGGGGCGTGAAGTCCCGGCGCGAGGTGCGGCTGCAGGTGGTCAGGAACTGCATCTGCTCCTCGGTGAAATGCGTGGCCTCCTCGAGCCCGATGACCTCGTACTCCTGCCCCTGGTACTGGTAGACGTCCTGCGCGGTGTCGCAGTAGCCCAGCTTGATCCTCGAGCCGTTGGGGAACGTGAACACGCGCTCGGTGGCGCTGTATTTGGCCGCGCCGTGCAGCTCGCGCTGCAGCGGCACTATATGGTTCTCGCGCAGCTCGGGCAGGGTCCTTCTAAGCAGCAGCAGCCTCAGCCCGGGGTAGTTCAGCGCGAGCAGGACGAATTTTCGGCGCATGGCCCAGCTCTTGCCCCCGCCGCGCGCACCGCCGTAGGCGGTATGCCGGGCGCGGGAAAGAAAGAACTCGCGCTGGCGCGGGTTGGGCTCGCCGTGAAGAATAAGCTCCATCGGTTTCCTTTCATCAATAATACGGTCGAATACGGTAAACGTTTTTTGAAATGAAGAGCGCCTAAAATGCGCTTTGCGGGGCTTTTCCTCTGCGGGACCGGTGTGGACGCTGACCCATCGGGGCCGCGAAGAGATGCCGGTTCGATATGCTTTATTTGAGTAAACGGGGGCCGTCCGTCGGGACGGAGAAGAGCTTGCTGCCCGGCCCCGCAAAGAAAAAGCGCGCGTTGGCACTTTATTAAATTGAAGGAGCGGGAAGCCCCGAAGGCACCCTCGGGGGCTTCCGTCCTACTTTAATTATATCATCGCTCAGGGCCCCGGAGCAACGCCGCACGATAGAAGTGCTATGCTAAAATATGCACAGCCCCGGTATTGACTTTTGCGCGCTGCCGTGGTAGTGAGCGCCGCCTGCGCCTTTGGTCGGGGGCTTGGGAGCGCGGGTTCCCGCATGGTATAATAAAGATAGGCGATCGGCGGAAAGGAAAAGGATGGACACTCCCAACGCCAAAAACAGTCGGGCGGGCGTGCGCATCCCGCGCGACGAAGCAAGGCTGCGCCGCGGCGTCATGCGCTGCGTGGTCTCGATGATCTACGATGAATCGCTCAAGCCCTCGGACCGGCTCGCGGCCGTCAAAACGCTGATGGATCATTTCCTTTCGGGCGGGAACGGCGGCGCCGCCGAGCTGCGCGTCGTCTTCGAAGGCCTTGAGGACGGCTTCGCGGATTAGCCGCATTAAAGAACTCCCCTCCGGCACATAGCCGTAGGGGAGTTCCGTGTTTTTTGCTTTATTCGATGATGCTGACCGGCACCTCCGCGCCGCGGCAGACCGCCCTGAAGGCGCAGCCGCCGAAGGCTTTATACGCCGCGCGGGCGTCCTCCTCGCATGAAAAGACGCCGAATACCGCCGAGCCGCTGCCGGTCATCTGAGCGCCGAGCGCGCCCAAGCCGAGCATGCGCCGCCGGTAGTCGCCGATCTCGGGCACGAGCGCTTCGGCGGCGGGGGAGAGGTCGTTGACCAGGGAGGAGGCGAGCAGGCCGAGCCGTTCGTTCGTTTCGGTCCGGACGTCGCCGCAGAGCTTTTCAAGCGCCTCTGTCAGCGCTGCGCTGCGGTTCTCCGCCGGGGGCTCGCCGCCGCCGTCGAGCGCGCGGAACAGCGCTCCTGTCGAAACGCCGCGCCGGGGCTTCACTATCAGCAGGTACAGCGGCGCGAAGGGCAGGTCCGTCATCCTTTCGCCGATGCCCTCGCAGAGCGCGCAGCCGCCGTGCAGGCAGAAGGGCACGTCCGCGCCGATCCCCGCAGAGAGCTTGTAGAGCTCTTCGTCGGTTATGCCGGGAAAGAGCCGCTGCATGCCGCGCAGCACGCCCGCCGCGTCCGCACTGCCTCCGCCGAGGCCCGCTTCGGCGGGGATATGCTTTTCGACGAAGATCTCGACGCCCGGGGCGTTATACGCGCTCAGAAGGCCCTTTGCTTCGAGCAGGCCGAAATACGCCTCGGCCGCGCGCCGGGCGGTGTTTTGATAGGGCAGGAGCTCGTTCGACCTGACCGCGACGCGATAGGCGCGGTCGCACCCGGCGATCCGCCGCATCGTGATCATGTCCGCGACGCCGACGCCGAGCATGACGCTCCTGAGCTCATGATAGCCGTCCGGGCGGAGGCCGAGCACCTCGAGCGTCAGATTTATCTTGGCGTTGACCTTGATCCTCAGCCTTCCGTTTTCATTCTCCATGGAACAAAGCCTCCGGTGTTCTTCACCGTTAGTATGAATACTTTTCCTCCGTTTGTCAACACTATCCTTGAAACGAAACCTTTTTTTGAAGCACAGGAGGGAAAATGAGATCGGTGATCAGATTCAACGCCTGCATCGCGCTTATCGCGGCTGGGCTCGCGGCGCTGACGCTTTGTGCGGTGTTCGTGCCGGCGTTCCTTGCCGCCGGGCGGGCAAATGAAGAGAAGCGGGCCGCGCGCTACGACCCCGCTTCGGACGGCCCGGTGCTGCGGCTGCATATCGTGGCGAACAGCGATTCTCAGGAGGACCAGCGGATAAAGCTCGCCGTTCGGGACGCGCTCACCGCTTTTGAGAGGGACGAAACGGAAATCCTGACTTCGACGGACGCGAAGGCGGCCGAGGCGCTGATAATGCGAAACGGCGCTGCCGTGCTCGAGGCCGTGCGCGCGGAGCTTACAAGGCAAGGCGCGCCTTACGGCGCCCAGCTCCTTATCGGGGACTTCGATTTTCCCGACCGCGAATACGGCGGCGTGCTCTATCCCGCGGGCAGGTACCGCGCCCTGCGGGTCCTGCTCGGCAGCGCGGAGGGCGAGAACTGGTGGTGCATCCTCTTCCCGCCGCTCTGCGTGATAAGGCCCGCGCCCGCGGCGGCCCCCGCGGCGACCGAGCCGCCGAAGCCTCAAAGCTTTTTCCTGCGCCTGTTCCGGCTGATAACGAAAGGAAGGACCGAATGAAACGAATGAAGAAGCCGATCGCCCTGCTGCTGGCCGCCGTGCTGCTGCTCGCCTCAACCGTTTCCTTTGCCGAGGCGCTCCGTCGCGGGAGCCGGGGCGATACCGTCAGGGAGATCCAGACCAGGCTCAAGCGCTGGGGCTATTATTCGGGCGCTGTGGACGGCGTCTTCGGCGCGGCGACCGAGAGCGCGGTCAAGGCGTTCCAGCGGCGCAACGGCCTCACGCCCGACGGCGTCGTCGGCGAAAAGACCGCGGCGGCGATCGGAATAAAGCTTCCCTCCGGCGGCACGGGCACGGGCACGGACGGGAACCTCTATCTGCTTGCGAGGCTCGTGCACGGCGAGGCGCGGGGCGAGCCCTACCGCGGCAAGGTGGCGGTGGCGGCGGTCGTGCTCAACCGCGTCAAAAGCCCCTCGTTCCCGAACACGCTCGCGGGCGTGATCTACCAGAGCGGCGCGTTCGACGCCGTCAGCGACGGGCAGATCAACCTTTCGCCGGATCAGGAGAGCGTCAACGCCGCGCGCGACGCGCTGAACGGCTGGGATCCGACCTACGGCTGCCTCTATTACTACAATCCGCGCACCGCGACAAGCCGCTGGATGCTGTCGAGACCCGTGCTGCTCAGGATAGGCAACCACGCCTTCTGCTGATAAAAAGCGATTCAGAATAAAATGACCGAAAGAAGAAAAACCTATTCGATGCCATTAAAAACGGCGCTCCTGACCGTGGGAGCGATCCTCCTTTTAGGGGCGCTGACCGCGTCGGCCCTCAGGCTAAACGCGCTCAAAAAGGAGTGCGGCGAGCTTACAGCGGCCGCTCAAAACGTCTTTACCGGCGCCTATACCGAGCTGACCGGCGCGGTGGGAGAGCTCGACGCCGCGCTCGAAAAGCTGCTGGTCGCCGAATCGCCGCGCATGCTCGCGCTTTCGCTCGACGAGGTCTGGCGGGGCAGCGGCGCCGTCACCGCGCTGATGGGCAGGCTGCCGATCCCGCATCCGGACGCGCTGGAGCTCGAGACCCTGCTCGCGCGGACGGGCGACTACTGCCGCGTGCTCTCCGCCTCGGTGCTCTCGGGGTCGAAGCTCACCGACGCCGACCGCGCAAAGCTTGACGAGCTCGCGCGCTTCACCGCCGGGGTAAAGGCCATGCTTGAAGAAAGGCTCGCCTCGGGCAGCTGGCCGACTTCAGCGCTCGCCTCCGCCGATTTTTATAATGAGAGCGGCGCTTTTTCGTACGAAGGCCTGACCCTGCCCGAGCTCGTGTACGACGGCCCCATGTCAAAAAGCGCATCGGACCGCGCGCCGCTCGGGCTCTCCGGCGAAACGCTTTCTGAGTCAGAATGCCTTGAAAAGGCGCGGGAGCTGCTGCCCCTGCTCATCGGCGGGGAGGCGGAGCTTGAAAGCGAGGGCCGGGGCGGGGGGCGGATCCCGTTCTGCGGCTTCTCGGGCGAGAGGGACGGGCGGCGCTTCTTCATCTCCGTGACCGAACGGGGCGGCGCGCTGCTCGCGTTCGAAGCGGAGGGCGGGCCGGGACAGGGCGAAAAGCCGGACGCCGAAGCGCTTGAAGCGAAGGCCGCGGCGCTGCTCGAAAAGCTCGGATACCCCGGCTCGGAGGCGGTCTCAAGGCAGTATTACGGGGGCGGCGTGCTGTTCGGCTTTGCCTGCACGACGGATGGGGGCGGCGGCAGCGTGCTGCTCCCGGGCGACCTTATAAGGATCCGACTCGGCGGGGACGGGAGCGTTGAGCTCATCGACGCCGCCGCCTGCCTGATGAACCATGGGGAAAGGGAAATCCCGGACGGGCTGCTCACGGCCGAAGAGGCCGCCGCGGGCCTTTCGCCGAGGCTCGAAATAAGCGGGGAAAGGCTCGCCCTCCTGCCGCTCGACGACCTGACCGAGCGCCTCTGCTGGGAGTTCCGCGGCACGGCGGGGGAGAGGGGATACCTTGTTTATCTCGACGCGGCGACCGGCGAGGAGGTGCGGATCCTGCGCCTGATCGAGGATGAAAACGGCGTCCGCACGCTCTGACCTCAAAACCCGCATCGGGCGGCGAGGGCGCCGGGCCGTTTGACAACGGAAAATATATTTGAATAAGGGGCTTTCGGGAAATGCCGACGACATAAGGAAAAACGAAGAATCTGTCATAAAAAAGCCTATTTTGAAGGATTGACCATCATCATCCGCGGTGCTATTATGAAGCTGGATAATTATGAGGTGGTCAATATGAAAAAAGAAAGGCCCAAAGCAAAAAGACTTATCTTCGCGGCGCTCGCGCTCTTGCTGCTGTTCACCGGCTGCGCGAGAACGACGCCCGTCAGCATAATCGACATAACATCCGTTCCCACGGTCTCGCCGACCGGCCGCGTGACCGAAGCGCCCTCGGCTGTACCGACAGCAGAGCCCACCGCCGTCGCTACCGAGGTGCCGACCGAGGAACCCACGCCCG
>JAEEGL014714015.1_pt1 | contig 18757 bp, 15 predicted proteins | sample 9134231 | NCBI WGS metagenome assembly JAEEGL01 (sample SAMN16246548, study PRJNA631951) | gut metagenome | biome: gut microbiome; feature: rumen; material: fiber-attached | host: Bos | place: Iran: Karaj | collected 2018-10 | reverse complement strand
CGGCATCGATGTCGTAGCGGTTGTTCTCCATGCTCTGTGTCAGAGTCTGGTAGGCATCACTATCGTAAATATAAGCCCTACGGTCGTTTTTACTATAACCGTAGTTGTAGGAATAACTAAACTGCAGATATGTTCTGTCGAGTATAGGTTCGCTATAAGTCACCTGTCCTGACCACTCATAGTTTCTTGATGGCGTGTCGTAGTAGCGGTTGTTCTGCTGAGTTGCGGCCAAAGTGTTGTAGGAAATGTTTGCAGCCGAGAGTTGCTGGCTGTTTCCACTGCTGTAATTGCCCGTCATTTTCAATGTCAAATTACGGCCTTTGTTTCCGAACTTCCTGTTGGCCTGGAGTTCCCCATTCAGGTTGGTGTTGGAGTTGATGCTCTGATTACGGCTGTTGTTGGTATTAAGCACCATCTCCATCAGTTCATCGCTGTAGGAACCGGACTCTGTGTATCCACGACTTCTGTTTCGAGAATAGGAAAGGTTTGGCCGAAATATGATATTAGTCATGGAGTCTGGCTTCCACTCCAGTCGGAAGTTTGCAGTCAGCCGATGGTTCGACGTAAGACTTTTCGAGTTATTCTGGTTGAACTTTGCTGTAGTGGCGTTGAAGTATTCTGTCGTGGATTTGTTTTCGTTGTCGCTTCCGTCATAGCGGAAACGGATGCTACCGCCAGTCTCCAACTTTGGCTTTGCCGTGGCGAAGTTACCACCAATTTCCTTGCTGCTGCGCAATCCCGGCCTGCCCCATCCCCATCTGCCGCCTCCACCACCGAATCCCATGTCGGAGACGTTGTTGGCACTTCCGATGACCGATGCCTGGAAGTCGTTATTAAAGCGGTTCACGTTCATACGTTCGGCATAGCGGTGTTTTGTTCCCGCTCCCAGGTTGACGTTACCGAACCAGCCGTTCTTCATGCCTTTCTTCACGGTGAGGTCGAGCACCGTTTCCTCCTCTCCGTCATCGATACCCGTCACACGCGCGAGGTCGCTCTTCCTGTCGTAGGTTTTCAGATTGTCAATCATCTCAGTAGGAATGTTCTTCATCGCCACCTCCTTATCATTCAGGAAGAATTCCTTACCATCGACAAGGATTTTAGTGACTTTCTTACCATTTATGGAGATGTTTCCTTCTTTATCCACCTTAGCACCAGGCAACTGCTTTACCAGAGCCTCCAATGTCGAACCTTCGGGCACACGGTATGCAGCAGCGTTATAGACCAACGAGTCGCCCAGCACCGCCACTTTTGCAGCCTGTGCTGTGACCTGCACATCTTTGAGCAAAACAGCATCCTCTGTCATCGTGATATATCCAATGCTGAGATTCCGTTTTTTCTGTGCGTTGAGATCCACATCCACATACTTCGTTTCAAGACCGATATACGAGATTCTCATTGTATAATTCCCTTTCTTCACTCCTTTTAACTCGAACTGTCCCTGTTCCCCCGTTGTTGTTCCTTTAACAAAATTGCTGTCAGGCAGTGACAACAACTGTATGGTAGCAGTCACCACGGCTTCACCTGTCGCCTTTTCCACCACTGTTCCGCTCATCTCAAACGAATTCTGCGCCACCATATTGCCATACACCAGTACCATCATGGCACTCAAAATGATTATTTTCTTCATTTGTAAAAAATTTTCTGCAAAGGTATTGTTTCTGCAAATCAAGAAAAAGCATAAAAAGTGTGAAAGAGGAAAAATAGCAGTTAAAACGGAAATAGAAATAAGTCAACAATTTATTTCATAAGTAAAAAAGGAAGTTAATTCTTTGAATGGCACTTAACACGCCTAATGCTCTTACAAACCGAGTGTCGTATCTCAAGGGTGTTACATAATAAAAAAAATAGTCGTCCTTTGGGCGAGAAATCTGACAAATCCAAACAAATCTGAAAAATCAACGCATTGATTTTCAATCAGAAATATTATTTGATGAATTTGAAAGATATCTGTGTATGAGATTACGCCAAACCAAGTATCGAGCAATTCACACTCACATTCTGCATGGAATCCTCGCAGATTCTGCTGAAGAGACTGAACTCACTATGAAATGGGACGGCAACTCCTTCAAATGGACTAAATAAACAAGCTGCATATTGTATGGAACAGAATACGCAAGAGTACACAAAATCTATGAACAAACAAACAGGGACTCAATCCCTGTTTGTTTAATTATTCAGTTATTCAGCATGTAACTGTATAGCTATGCAAGTGTTTTCAGCAACGGCAACAACTGCAAATCCGCAGGTAACCAATTCAGCTCTCCCACCCTGTTCAAGTCTATCCATACCGCAGCCTCATGCTCCTTCAGCGTGAGACTTCCCTCGGCAACACGACAACAATAGCAGAGAAGCGTGAGATGAAACTGAGGATAGTCGTACTCCACCGTGGTCAACAATCCTCCTACTTCCACCGTCGTGTCCAGTTCCTCACGAATCTCACGACGGAGAGCTTCCTCAGGTGTCTCTCCCGGCTCTATCTTGCCACCGGGAAACTCCCAATAGTCCTTGAATTCACCATAGCCTCGCTGAGTGGCAAACAAACGGCCATTCTCCACAATCACAGCAGCTACAACTTCAATCCGCTTCATCTGAATATCAACTTATTGTCTAAACAATCTAAAAATCCTTTGTTTCCCTTGTAAAGCCGTTCCGCGGTGTATCTATTTTCACCATCCGCATGGCTCTTTAAACCTGAAACTTTCATCTTAAACTGATGAATTACTCGTTTCCTTCTTTCACATACTCTATCGCCCGGTTCACAAAATCCAGAAACGGTTTTGCGGTAAGCATCGTCTGGGCCACACGCTCCACACTGTCATCACCCAGAAACAACTCTTCCGCTGGTTCCTGCCACAAGCAGTAAACCTTATATTTCAAAAGTTCCGCCCACTCCGAATCCTTATCAAATCCGGCCGGAACTTTCTTCAGTTTCCAACTATCATCAAGCACGAAACCAGCTTTCGCCGCATCAGCCAGATAGTTATGGAACGTCAGTCCGTCATCCTGAATATCCTCACGCAGAATCTTCAACGCCTTAGGGTCACTGCAGTAGTCACCAACCGCCAGCATGTGGCCGTCGGGATAGCCAGTGCCTCCTGTGCCAACATGAAAATAATAGCCGGAAAACCCCGATTTCTTACCACCCCGGCAAATGTATGCACCCATGTGAGTTTTATAGGGACTCTTATCCTTGGAAAAACGGACATCACGGTAGATGCGGAACACGCAGTCCTTCACAGTCAGCCCGCTCAGTGTCTCATCCGCGGCGGTCAGCATTCCGAGCAACCGCCCAACATACTCGTTAAAAATACCCTGTGCCTCCAGATAGGCATCTTTATGCGTAGTGAACCACTCACGGTCGTTATGTTCCTTCAGGTTTCTCAGATATGAAATAACACGTCTCATACTTTTCTTTTATTATTAGCCTTCGAAATGTAATGTTTCTGTTTCGATATGCAAAGTTAGGAAAAATATGAGACATTGCCAAATCTCACGAAACGGGAAATATTATTCCGCCATATCCTGTCAGATTTTTTCTTTTTCCCATATATCAACCTCTGCGACAAGTCAAAAAAGCAAAGGATGAAAATCAAACTCCATGAACGCAAGAGTCTGCACAGGAAATAGACTAATCCCCAAAAAACAAATAAAGTTTAAAAATAAAAAACGTAAAACGTGCGTCCTTAGATTCTTCCAACTTCTTCGATTCCTGGCACTTGCCGTATCTGAGCAATAATAGAATGCAGCTCGTCGTAGGAGTGGACAGAGAAAACAATTGTGGTGTTGACTATAGCGTCTTTTGTGGTCGTGTTCAAGGAATCAATCGACAGTTTCAACTCTTCCGTGATACAGTTGATGATGTCGCTCAGCAGATGGTAACGGTCGACAGCCTTGATTCGAATGGACACAGGATAAAGAATTTCCGGGTTCGGCTCAAACTCCACGTCCACGATGGTGTCGCCTTCCTTCGTGGCGTTTCGAATAGCCGCCATGCAGTCCCTGGTGTGAACCGTGGTGATGCCATTGCTCTTATTCTTGAAACCAACCACTTCCTCTCCTGGAATCGGGCAGCAGCCAGGACATCTTTCAAAAGAAGGACGTGGAAGCCGGGAAAAATAGGCCCGCAGCTCCTTCACTGCCGCCTCTGTGGTCACCACCTGCTCCCAACCACGCTCAGGACTATGGTTCTCGTCCTTGTCGATATAAACGAGGTCTCCCATCTTCAGCACAGTTGTCACCGGCATCAGCTGTCCATTGATATGCGCACTCTTGGCATGAAGGCCCAGCTCTGTGTGAATCATGAAAGCGTAGTCGAGTGCCGTTGCACGGGGCGACATGTGAAAGGCTTCGTTTTTTGGACTATATACCGTGATATTGTCGTTATAGAAAGACAAGGTCACGTTCTCCAGGAAGTCGCGCCGGTTAATATTAGACTTCAGTTCTTTCAGAACTTTCCGAAACTTTGCTATCCACTGGTCCACCAGTTCCTCCTTACGTTCGGCGATACAGCCCAGTTGGTTATGGCGCAGCATGCGCTCACTCGTAATCTGAACCTGCTCCCATCCACCGTTGTCGGAGAGCAACTGCACATGAATGCTCTTATAGCCATTCTCCTTCGGAGTGTTCACATAATTGAGCATGCTGCCCGGACGCTCACAGAAAATATCCGTAAGCAAAGAGTAAATCCTCAAAGCCATGGTCTTCTCCTCCTCTTTACTCGGACATTCATAGACTATACGAATCTGATGCTTGTGCTGAACATGGGAAAAATCCGTATTCTCCCGCTGCATCTTACGCCAAATGCTATAAGGACGGAGATAGTTCACCACAACACGGGACTTGATATCCTTGTCTCTGAGCAAGCGACGGATTTTACCGGCAAACTGGTCGATGCGCTCGCCCTGATCAAAACGGTAGTAGTCCATCTGGTCCCTCAGACTGTTATATACCAGAGGGATGCGGTACTTCAGACTCAGATTCTCCAGCTCCACCTTGATGTTGTAGAGTCCCAGACGATTAGCAAAAGGAGCATAAATCAGGTCCGTCTCGCTGGCAATTTTCACCTGTTTGCGTGTTTCCATCGACTGGAGAGTGCGCATATTGTGGAGGCGGTCTGCAATCTTGACCAACAATGCGCGAATGTCAAACTCCACCGTATCAAGCATCTGACGGAAATTATCCAACTGCTTCGTCATCACATACGTCTCTTTTTCGGGTTTCGTCACGGCACTGACAAGAAATCTCACGTCCACTCCGAAACTCTTCTCAATTTCGTCTATCGTATGTTCCGTGTCCTCCACCACGTCGTGAAGAAAAGCCGCAATCACAGGGTTCGCGCCAAGACGCATTTCCTCAGCCACGATGGCGGCAACTGACACGGGGTGCATGATATAAGGTTCTCCAGACTTACGACGCTGGTCCTTATGAGCCTCACGGGCTAAGGCATACGCATTCCGAATGCGTTCCACATCACCAGAGGACACCCGTTTCGACATGGTCTCAATCACATGCTGGGCAATAGCGTCTATCTGGCGCATGATAGCCTCGTCTTTCTTTATCTCATTTTCTTTCATACACTCTACCTGTTAAAGGATTCCTAATTCAACCTTCAACCATCTCATACTCCACGTAGTCATCACCAGTAGGGAACCACCGCTCAAGTGTCTCATCTGCCTTCGCTTTGATTTCCGGAGTGATGTGTTTCGCCACACGGTCAATAGCCACAGCCAAAGACGTCACCTCGTCGAGCAATCCTATGATTGGCAGCCGTTTGGCCGACAGTAAATCAATCGGAAGAACCAGATAAGCAATCGAGCTGAACACAGCCATCTTGTCCTTTGAAGGGGTGTCTTTCGACTTCAGCACGTAATACATCAGCAACAGCGGACGAGTACTGGCACGGCCGGCCTTCTTTGCATACTCATGAATTTTCTCCCAAAGATAGGATTTGTTGATTAATGTTATCTTTTTTCTCATAATTGTCTGTTTTTTGTGGTCATCTGTTAATTTCTCTAAGAATATGAATACATGTCTGAACAGAATACTGTCATCCACTCTCAATCTCTAATTCAATAGAGTCCCGAAAACACACCATTCTATCAAAGAAAGTGCAAAATTACTGAAATTTATTGACTGTCACAAATTTAGTGTTTGAAAAATGGGCGGTCCACAGTTCTTTTTCATTTGTCAGTTCTCATCTTACCTGGATTCCGGGGTCGTCATTACTGCAGACCGCCCTTATCAGTTTAGTCGGAAAGGGACTTCGTCAGGTCGAGTTTCGTATTATTGTAAATCCGGCGGGCGCAGCCCAGCAGTTCCAAAGCACACTGCATGTTAGTGTCAAGTGAATCCTCATCAAAATAGTAAAAGTCCACCGATGCCTCCACACGTTCCATCTTGGGCTCGACATAAGCCTTCATCAACTTAAGCCTGCGATTCATACGGTTACACACAGCCATAGCCAACGACGGTGGATCATCCTCACCCAACACATTCACTACAGGGTGTACCACAGACAAGAACTGGTCTTCCAAGCTTCCTATGCCCACATAGAATTGTTTCATCTGACACATAAAAATCACATCACCATCTTCGTCAATCTCCGGTTCATATCCCAAACGTCTGAGACTTCCCTTTACCATTTCTGTCTTTTCCATCTTATATTAAGGGGTTAATGTAGTTAGGAATGTTTAAATCATTTATCCAGTATGGGTGATGATGAGTTATAAGACTCGCCACCATCATTGTAAAGAGTATCAGAATCCAATCAAGTTGTCGGAGCCATCGTCGGAACCGGTAAGTTCCTTGAACTCATCGTCTCCAACCTGAATATCCTTCAAAGCAGAGTGTAAGAACATGAATGCGGATTCAATAGCGCAAATCATGTTGCAGAGCATCGGCTGATAGTCTTCATAGCCGAAAAGCGGATTCTCGTAGTAAAGGCAGATAGAGTCGCCAAGAAGACAGGCTTTCACATAGCGTACACCATCGTTGGTCTTGTCCATAAGGCGGTAGAGATTGAAAGGGCCGCAGACAGTGGCGTCGATGTTTGTAAGAACGAACATCTGCAGAAAGCCCTCGCCGTCGCCGTCATCCTTCAGGCGATAGATGTATTTCAGGCCCTCATGATTGAAGGAGTAGCCATGTTCACCAAGCGGTTCTACCAGAAAACCCAACTTTGACAAAGTGATTAAAATTTTAGAGTTCATAATAGTATCTCCTTTCGTTTTTAATTCGTCTATAAGAATGTTTGTTAATTACTCAAGGCAGGTATCAGACCTGGTATGTGAGCTACACACATCCTGACTATACCATAAGTCCCAGTTATTCACAAAAGGATATGATTTCCGCTAACGCAAGGACTGATTCCAAAACTTGAACAAGGGGCACTTCTTCCCTATAAGAATCAATAAAAACTACTAACCTATTGTCAACCAAAATACCACAAATCATCCCCGGACACCCCAAAGACAAGCTCTGGTTCAGTCCATCATCCTCGCAGATGCTTCGGACGACTTGCGTTAGAGAAAATATCTTTCTCGTGAATAAAAAATTTGCTGTCAAAAATCACATTTCTATCCCGAATGCGGTTACCCGCATATACGTTGCAAATTTATGCATTTATTTAGTACCCTCCAAATTTTTCCTCAAGAAATTTTAAATAAATGTTTTTTTTAAAGACTTTTAATACTTACCAGTCCCAATGGTTACATTTCAAGCCATGAAGATAATCACACAGGCAAGCTTTGGTCCTGTTGAAATGAGAAATGGTAAACCGAACCATGTCCTCTGACATAGGAAGCTCGCGGAAGACAATAGAGCAAGAAACTGTCCATGAATTCAGAGAAACAAATTCACACACCCCATCAGTGTTCCCAACAGAGCACCCAGCCAGATGATGGCTTTCAGCTCCTTGTCCATCAGCTCGAATATCAACTGCTCTGTGTCTGCCATAGACATTTCGTTAATCCGCCCTTCCACAATCTTTGGAATATCAATGGCAGTCAGGATGCGAGGCAAATGCTCGGAGATAATGGTACGATAGAACGACAATACGCTCTCAGTGAACTGGTTAATCTGCTCTTCCTTTCCTTCCAACAACCGCCGCATGGGTGTCTGCTCAAATGCGTTTACTTCATTTGTTATCAAGTTGCCCACCATCTCCGGACCATTTTTCTCCATCAGTTGATTGATGTTTTTCGAGAGGAATTTCCTAACAGGAATCTCCACCAAGTCTGCCAGTTTATTCCATAGTTTCGGACCGATAAGGCGTGCCAACAGTCCCGGAATATTCAAGTCAAGTCCATCACTGCGGAGTTTGTCAGTCACATGACGGGCTGCCACCTCAGCAATCTTGTCTCCCAAATCTGATTCTGCCATTCTACTAACAAGCTGTCCAGTCAACTCTGTCTTCACGCTGCTGACAGCATTTTGGACATCATCTTCAGAAAGGTAATGCAACAGAAACTCATGCAGCGTCTCGTCGTTCTGTTGTTGAGTAGTGAAAAAGTCTGAAATCGAAGAACGAATACGCTCCACCATCTCATCCGACAGCAAGTTCTTCTCCAAAACCTCACGACTCATCAGATTCTCACTGATAGCACCACCTATCGACTTGGCGATACGATTCTTTTCCTTCGGAATAATACCTGGAGTGAAAGGCAACTTATGCCCGAACAAATACTTCGCCTCATGAGGCCGGAAAAGCATCTTGATTGCCAACCAGTTAGTGGTATAACCGATTACACCACCTACCACAGGTGCTATAATATATGACCAATCCATTATTCAGTTGATAGTTAATAGTTAAATGTTGAATGCATAAAGATGAAAAACATCAGCATCAAACAATACATTATATTATAGTTTCCACGAAACCCTTTTCTTCTTTCTAAATGCAAATTTACTAAAGAATTTCATATTTCTCAACATTTTTCATTGATTTTGTTTCCTACTGAAAAAAATCAAAAAGCCAGCCTGTCGCAATCATTGTCACCACAGGCCAGCCCGTCATTATAATTAATCTGCCGCCGCAGAATGATCGCGCGTCCGGATTTCTCCTATTTCTCCTGATTATCACGAATCTTTATCCGGACCATTGGAAACCTAAGTTCTCCCGATCTCTACTTACTGGTGTAATGTAGTCTCGCATCATATTTCTCTTCCGAACGTCTACAAGGACCTTCATTCAGGCTACACGCCGGGGCATCTCCGGTTCCGTATACATGAAATAAAAAATGCCTCGAATTAATGCGTTGCAAGCCTTACACGGACCGCTTTGGCAGAAATCTTGGCATATTTTAAATATCTCATCGTCGGGACGGCACACACGCATGCCATTCCCTCTTACATCATTTTTTAAAATCCCTAAAAATCAATTTATTGCATTTCTTTTCATTTTTAAGAAGCATCCCGCCAACGACTGGACAGGCCAGACATGGCAAAAACTTCGGTCAAACATAGTGAAGAATAAAACAAAAATGGAAACTGTCACTTTCCCAATACATTCCTTATAAGAATCTTGACAAAAAAAGAGGATTTTCAAAAGCTATTTGTAAGGACTCTGTCTATATGCATTCCACGGCACACGTACCGATTAATCATTTTTCTCTCCACAGGAAATATGGACACAAAATTATTAATTTTTACATAAATTACCAAAAAAAAATGAAACAAATCCGTAGTATCCACACAAAATACCGAAATATTGCACAAAACCCGAATCTATTATCCTTTTCACATCTATAGTAAAAAGCAATTCCATTTTTTTAATGATTTCTTTCTTCATGCAAGCACACATTCAGTATACACTCAACTTCAAAATTTTCTCCTTGAATCTGCCCTTATCATCATTTTTTTCATTAACTTTGCATAAAGAATCATTTACCTTCTTTTTATACCTTAAAAATTCAACAGTTGCAATAAAAACTATCATCCGCTTTTAATTCAACTCAGAAAAATCATACATCGAAAATCATTAATTTATATCACGAATAAATCATGGCTCAATTAAAATGCATAGTATGCGGAAAGCTAATAACAGGTGACGAGCAGGTCTGCCCGGCATGTGGCGCATGGATTATCGGACAGAAAAACCCTGCTCCCGCTCCTGATGCTCCAAAAGAAAAAACGCCAAGCCTTAAAGTCTTGATTGGTCCATTCATCGCACTGATTCTTGTAGTCGCTGCCGTATATGTACTCTCGTCGATGAACAACAACGAGGAGTCCGTACAGACAGAACAGACAACCTCGGACGAAACCACAGAAGAGCAGGCTGAGACTGAGCATACTGAATCTATCGTCACGCAGCCAAGTGCTGAAAAAGAGAGTTCCTGTCCCTCTGTGGAAGGAACATACAAAGGTCAAATCAAAACCCCGACCGTCATCAGGCTCAAACAAGAAGGGCATCGTCTCTATGGCACCATCCGATACACCAAGTTCGATTCGCCAGCCCTCGACATCAACGGCTCTATCGAGTCCGACGGCAAGTTCGAACTCACGGAACTCGACGAAGAAGGTCGCACTCCCTCCGGCCACATAGTCGGGACCATCAAAGGAAACACCATGACGGCCACTTTCCATAATCCTAAAAACGACAAGTCCACAGACTTTACCCTTAGCAAAGAAAACTAAGCCTACGAGAACAATCTCTGAAACCATCAGACAACAATAACAATCCTTTATGCCGGGCAGAACCCATTTTGATGCACGACTATAGCTAACAAAATACACTTATCACTATGAAGAAATTAAATCCAACCATTAAACTGGAAAAACAAATAGGAGAACAGATTTACGACGCCCTTCAAGGTCAGATTGTTGAAGAAGTACTGAAAAAGACCAAAATCACGACCAATGATGCTTACTGGCGCAGCAGCATGGAGGGACACAGCTTGAAGGTGCAGGAACACCTACTCCCCGATTTTCACAAACTCTGCCAGGAGGTGAAGGAGAAACTGAACTTCCATGAGGATGTGGATTTCTATATCACGGGCGACTCTTCCGTAAATGCCTTCTCAGTATCAGCCGAAGACGAGAATCAGCCACATATCGTCAATGTGAACTCAGCCCTCTTCGACCTCATGTCTGACGACGAGTTGAGATTCGTCATCGGCCATGAACTGGGACACCTCATCAACAAGGACTCAAAACTGTCACGCCTCATCCATTTCGTCTTTCCTCGCGGTGCCACTGTCCACATTTCTCTGCAATACAAAATCCGTCTTCATGAGCAGTTGGCCGAACTCGTGGCCGACCGCTATGGCTATATGGCTTCAGGAAAGATGGAGGCATGCGTAACGGCATTCTTCAAACTCGCATCGGGTCTCGACCTGGCTAAGATGAACGTGAGTATCGACGCTCTGATTGCGGACAACAACGAGCGTCTCGACTATTTTCTCAAGGACAAGGGAATCAGCCGTAACTCACACCCTGTCAACCCTATCCGTGTGAAGGCACTGCATCTTTTCGCCACCTGCAAGACTCAGAAGGAACTCAATCAGGGTATGGAAGAACTCATCGGCATTCTGCTTAAAATCGGTAACAGCGAAATGGATGAATACACTGCCCAGTTCATCGCGTCAGCCGGATTAATCGTGGCGAACACCGACGGAAAAATCAGTGACCAGGAGATTGACGAAATCATAGACTCCCTGGCAGGACTCAAGATGTTCCCGCGACAGTTTCTGCAGGAAATCGCCAGTGGCGACGTCGTGGAAACATTCAACACGGCCGTACAGAAAATTCTCGACATCGACCCGGGAACCCGCGAGGGAATGTTGCGTTATATGATCAGTATCGTCATGTCCGACAAAATCATCAAGAAAGAGGAAATCTCTTTCCTCTACTCCTTCGGCAACAATATAGGTCTCAGTGAGATTGAGGTGTCGAACACCATCGCAGAATCCATCCAAAAGAACTACACACCAAGCATCAAAGCACTCTGCTGACGTGATGCCACACATTTATATAACAACTCTCCAAAATCATATTACATTATGAAACAATTATTATTATCAGTTCTATTTGCTGCTGCCTTTTCAGTGAATATCCATGCTCAGAAAGAAATATCAGGCAGTTTTGGATGTCTGTCAACAGAAAGAGCTGTCTGCATCCGATGGGATTTCTCCAACACCCTCTTTGAGAACAAATTCAGTGAGCAAGAATGGGAAGAGACAAAAGGAAAGGCAGCATGGAACAATGCTAAAAACGAGGCGATGGACGTGATTATCGAGAACGTTAATGATATGTTGAAGAAAGAGCAGGTGTTTGTCGTTAAGAACAGCGACAAAGCACACTACATCATCACCATTGCGCCCCTGAGCCTGGACAGCAAGGGAAACAATAAGTCAGAGTATATTCTGACAGACATCAAAAATGGAAGCGAGGAAGGCCGAATCCTGATTAAAGGAGATGGTGGTCACTGGGGCGACCTTAGCAATTTGTTAGGTGACGGATATGAGGAAGCGGCAAGGAAACTTGGTAAATACATAAAGAAATGCATTCATGAGGGATTTGACTGAATCAGGCACCTTGCTATAATGAAAAACACACTTCAATGAAATGCAACATGGTGAAAAGCCATAGGTCTTCGGCAGCGCATAAGAGGAAAAAGCTATAGCTTCCTGAGTCGGAATGTGTCGAACACCACCCATGAAAGAGATTCTTCCATCATTGAAGGGCAACGGATTCCGATTTTGATGGAGTCGGAGTCTGTGAGCTTGAATCTCAGTTTGTTGAGGTAATGCCCATGAGTGAAATAGTAGCTGGAAGCCGGCAATGCCATCGGGCTAAGGTCAGGCACCACCTCTTCCTTGTAAAGTGGAACATCAGGAATCGGTTCCGTGCAACATTCCGCAGCCCAGTTCAGAAGACGGACGGAGTCGGTGCCGGCATAAAGCCAAGTCGAGGAAAATAAGGTGCCGTTCTCCTTGTCCTTCGCCACATTATAAAAATGTTTAGACCATTGGGGCGTTTTAGGCTGATGAAAACCATGGACACTCAGTTCATATTCACCAGGCTCCAGACCGCGAACCACCTGCCAGAAGTCGAAAGTCTGACAATAGAATGAGGCAATGCTGATATTACCATCATCGTACATACGCAGATCGGAATTGGCTGAATGACTCCAACCAGAACACTTGTCATAGAGGTCCGGATTGACGATTTTCAGCGTCGGCTCCTCGCCGTGAACCAGGTCGCTCGGTAAATATTCCGGATTTTCAGCGGGGGGAATGTTCTTATTGCCCACATTGGCTTTATTCAATTGATATAGGCTGTAACCTGCCACACAGGCAAATATGAGTGTAATCACCGTCGAGATGATAAGCCAGATGTTTTTCAGGTCTTTCTTTTTTCCCCCGGCAGCCTGTTCCAATGCTTTGCTCAGTTCTGCAACATACTGGTATCTCTTGTCAATGGGCTCCATACATCGTTCGGCAATCTTGTCGAACGGTTTTCCCATGTTCATCTCCTTCAGAATCACTCCGAAGCTGTAGATGTCGTTCCTGATGTCGAGCGCTTCACCGTTTATCTGCTCTGGTGAAACATAACCACGAGAGCCACCAGCTTTTTTCAGTACGGCAAACGAACCAGCGTCAGCAAGACCGAAGTCAATCAGCCTTACCGACGAACCGGCGCTTGTGACGAGTATGTTCTTAGGTTTGAGGTCCTGGTGAACAACGTCTTTCTGATGCATATAGCCAATAGCATCTACAATCTCCTTGATAATCTTTATTCGGACTTGTCTGTCGCCTTGTTTGCAGAGGAAATCCTCAAGTGTCTCACCCTCCACCCATTCCATCACGATGCACATGCCGTAGGGCTCCACCCGCTCCATACTGTAGGTCCTGACGATGTTGGGGTGCTGCATCTGAATCATCACCTCAAACTCTTTACGAAGCATCTCCTGATACAGAGGTTGGTCCTCCACTTCTTCACGAAGGCATTTCAGCAACCACCACTGTCCGTAGCGCTGGGCTTTGATCAGTCGGTTGAGTGACGTGGTCCGATAAAGGGAGAAGTTCGAGAACTGACTGGTGATTCCCTCGAAGTTGTCGGCTATGAATTCAGAATGTTCCTGGTTGTTCATTATCTGAAAAATTAAGGCTCTTCCACTTCGAGAATGATACCACTCCCCTTTCCTGCCACATAGTTGATTGGTCCCATCGTGTCGCCATCGGAAGTGTGGTGGATGAGATTACCCACAAAGAGTTGTTCGCTCTCTATCATCATTGGGCACTCGAAAGTGTCGCCAACTGACAGTTTGGAGTTCACCGACTCCAACACAATGAACTTTCCACCTCCACGATGTTCCACCACCAGTTTACGGTCTGGCAACCATCTGATATTCACCCTGTGACCCACATCAAGTTTCTTGGTTTCAACGTGCTGTGAGAAGATGAACTCGCTGCTTTCGCTTTTGTTTTCCGGGTCCACCGACATACAGAACTTGTCGTAGTCGGTAAATCCCAGATATTTCGCAAGCACATCAAGCGTGCTGTGTCTGGTTTTCGCAGGTTCACCCGTAAAATACCCCCACATCCGTTTCAGGGTGTTGATTCCAATCACCTCATGAGTATGCTTTTCCACCTGTTCTGCAAGCCATTCAAAGTCGTAAGCCGTCTCCATCTTGCGGCCGGCTTTTTTCTCAATGGCTTCTCTCATCATTATGTTGTTCATGTCATCGCTTCGATTTGGTACTACAAAGTTACGATTTTCCACTATAATAACAAAATTCGACCTTTGTTTTGCATAAAAGTGGACGGAAGTGGATGAGATTTTAACGGAAAAATTAAAAGTAAAATTGTAATTTTGCAAGCAAAGAATAAATTCTTAATAACCAAACAAGTAAAATGCAACGGGTGTAAATCTTCTTTAGTTTATTATAATGAATAATTAATTCTTCTTTAAATTAATAAAATAATTATACCACTATGAAACGAATACCTTTATTAACTTTATTAACCATCATTTTTTGTTGTCATACGGCAAAAACATTTGCATATGATTATTTTGATGGTATTTCTTCGAATTATGTTCTTAATGTTCCTTCTGGCACCCGTGACTCTTATATAGCAGCGGGAGGGACAGAAAACGTGTTTAAAGGAGGTGTGATAGAAATGGAGCAGCAAAGCTCAGGCAACATTGACTTTGCAGATGCCAATGTGAAAGCTTTATGTGTAGCAAATTGGGATACTGATAACGATGGAGAACTGAGTTATGATGAGGCTGCTGCCGTGACAAACTTGGGTGAAGTGTTTAGCCATAACAGTTCTATATCATCATTTGACGAATTACAGTATTTCACGGGGCTTAATTCAATAAGCGATGAAGCTTTCTCTTGTTGTACTGATCTTTCAAGTGTTGAAATCCCGAACAGTGTCACCTTAATAGGTAATTGCGCTTTCTATGGTTGTAGTGGTCTTATTAGTATTGAAATCCCTAATAGTGTGACTTCAATGAGTCAGTTTGCCTTTCAACGTTGCACGAGTCTTACGTCTATTGTAATTCCCAAAAGTGTTACTAGTATAGGTGGTTATGCTTTTAATGGATGTAGTGGTCTTAGTCGTATAATCGTAGACAGTGATAATACAGTATATGACTCAAGGGATAATTGTAATGCTATTATTCAAACATCAAGTAACACATTATTGTTCGGTTGTAAAAACACTGTTATTCCAGACGGTGTTACTTTAGCTAGATTTGCTTTTGATGCTTGTAGTGGTCTTTCTGATATTGAAATTCCTAACAGTGTCACGTATATAGGGGAAAGTACTTTCCGCGATTGTGATGGTCTTACGAATATTACGATTCCAAGCAGTGTGACTTCGATTGGTTTAAGAGCTTTTTATGGCTGTAATAATCTTAGTGAAGTGACAATTCAAAATGGAGTCACTTCGATAGGTAATGAAGCTTTCCTTGATTGCAGTAGTCTTTCAAGTATTGAAATTCCTAACAGTGTCACTTCAATAGGTGGATCTGCTTTTGCAGGTTGTAGTAGTCTTACAAGTATTGAGATTCCGAAAAGTATCATTTCAATAGGAGATTGGGCTTTCTACAATTGTCAAAGTCTTAGCAGTATCACTTCCTATGTGGAAACCCCGTTTGAATTTGGCGAGAATGTCTTTAGCGAAATTTCTTCGAATTGTGTTCTCTATGTCCCAGCTGGTACTCGTAACGCATATATAGCAGCAGGGTGGACTGAAAACGTGTTTAAAGGTGGTGTGATAGAAAGTAATGGAGGAACTGCTGAAACACTTGCACAGGCTGTCTGGTGTGAGGACAATAAAACACTCTATTTCTTGAACAGCAGTACTACGTATGCTATAGGTGACACATACGACGGACAGAGTATCACGAATGTTTGGAGTGGGATTGATATTACTTCAAGCCCTCAGACCCCTGCGTGGTATATAATCAGAGGAATATTAACAAAAGTTATCTTTGACGCAAGTTTTATTGATGTCAAACCAACAAGCCTGGAAAGATGGTTCTATTCTTGTGTTAAACTTCAAACCGTGGAGGGAATGAATTATTTAGACACATCTGAAGCGACTACAATGCATAGCATGTTTTTTCATTGCTTCGAATTGAAAGACTTAGACTTGACAAAATTCAATACAAGCAAAGTAACCACTATGCAGGAGTTATTCTCTAATTGCCGGGCGCTTGAATCAATTGATGTCTCAAGTTTTGACACCCGGAATGTGGAAAGCATGAATCAGATGTTTGTAAGCTGTACATCACTCACCACTCTTGATCTGACCAATTTCAATGTTGAAAAAGTAACAGACTATTTTAGGATGTTCTTGAACTGTCCAAATCTTCAGACTATTTATTGCAATGACACATGGTCTGCAGAATCCTCGGAAGATATGTTTTCAGTATGTCCAAATCTTGTTGGGGGAACCGGCTTCAGTTATGATGAGAATAAAGTCACAGTCGAGTATGCAAGCCCTGCTTATTATTTTACCTCAAAAACGAACATAGACATGTCCGACCTGCTAGTCAACCCTAAATTCCAAGATGGATTCAATGGATGGACTAAACACTCGGGTACAGCCGGAGGTCTGAAGGCATTCCCATGTGTTGAGGTTTACGAAAACACCGTGGATGTCTATCAAGAGGTTCATAATGTTCCTGCCGGGATTTATGCCATCTCTGTGAAAGCTTTCGAACGTCCTGCACTCAACGGAAATTATGATGGAAATGAAAAGTCCAAGGTGTACCTTTACATGAATCAGTTTGAGACTCCTGTTCAGAACATTGTTAAGAGTGCGATTCCGGTTGACGAGGCTATAGATAAAGAAAACTGTTTTATAAGTGGAGGATATCCAACAGAAGCTTTCTTCCAAACAGATGGAACAACCTTTGCAGACTATCTTTTCAGCAATGAAGAGTTTTCTGGATATGTGCCAAATGGAATGTCTGGCGCAAGCTATGCTTTCCGTGCAGACCGCTACAATCAGACATGCTATGGCCTCGTGGGCGAGGACGGCGTAATGAAGATTGGCCTCACGTCAAAAGGCGAGAATTGTCACTGGGTGCTTTGGGCAGACTTCAAACTGACATACATGGCCAAGGATAAGACGGCATTGGCAAGCGTGATAGGATACTATGCTGATTTAGCAAGTCAGATAACTGACGCTGGCACGCCTGATATATTAACACTGAATGATGCCATCAATAGGGCACAGGCAGCAACAGACGGCGAAACGATGTATACAGAATTGTTTAATATCGTTGAGGCTTACAATGTAGCGATAGAATCACAAAAAGCCTATCCTGAAGCAATTTCTTCATATGAGAAGCTTCGCAATGCCTTAGATGAATATGGCAATACTGCATCTGAAGATGTATTAGATGAAGCAAACGCCTTGTTTACAGGCTACTCTGGTTTAGAAAACTATGAGTTTGCTTGTTCCGAGTTGTCAGATATGGTGGAGGAGATGGAGCAGACTGTTATCCGCCTTAAAAACAGTAGCGATTTTAATCAAAATTCAACGATTTCTTCATTGACCATCAAAAAGGATTATGAATTAGCAATACCCTTCACGGCAGGAAAGAAATATGAGAATAAGACTGCCAATATTATGCTTGATGGTATTTATGACGTCTTAGGTGTAAATGCTGAAAACATTTATGAAACAATCGCCTTGAAAGTATATGCTGAGGTAACCAGAAGCTTTACGGAGACAGGGTGGAATGAACTTACTGGAAAGCTGATGACCTTGACCGACATCCGCACAGAAACCGAGGGGTGGTTTGGTCGTTACACAAACTCAAAAAACGGAACCGAAACAGTTTTGGAGATAAACGCTCCCAAGCCTCACGGCTCTGGTTGTACATTCTATATACAAAATATTTCCTTGGTAAACGGTGAGTTATCATTCACCACAGGCCAGTATCCTGGAACATTAAAGAGTGGTGATACAGATTACACTTATTTATATATTGTAAGCGGAACGAACGCAGTACGTATTAAGGTTTATGTAGATGTTACCGATCCAGAGACAGAACCTCAGGATGAGTTGGAACTGGCAGGCGAGACAACCATAGATGTCGCCATGAATCCTATGAACAGCTACTCTACCAAGTCATTCAATATTGACATGGAGGCCATCGCTGCCGCATTAGGATGTGAAGTATCCGACATTGACAATATATATTCATGGACAGACGGTGGAGAAATGTCAGACAACCACACAGAAGGCAGTGGAGGTTTCTACTTCACCAGCGACAGCAAGATTGGCAACTG
>JAEEGL014518093.1_pt1 | contig 18757 bp, 17 predicted proteins | sample 9134231 | NCBI WGS metagenome assembly JAEEGL01 (sample SAMN16246548, study PRJNA631951) | gut metagenome | biome: gut microbiome; feature: rumen; material: fiber-attached | host: Bos | place: Iran: Karaj | collected 2018-10 | reverse complement strand
TTCTATTGGCAGAAAGGAGCTATGAAATTATTTTTCAAAAAATATGACTACTATATCCTCACTGGCGAACCCTTCTGTCTATCAAATTGGTTAATTCTTTTGTTAGCCAAATTAAGCAGCAAGAAAACTGTAGCATGGACCCACGGCTGGTATGGTCGTGAAGGAAAAATAAAAGGAATGATAAAACTTTGTTTCTTCCGATTGTTTGACAAGCTATTGGTTTACAATGAATACGCCATAAACCTTCTCACTCAACAAGGAATCAACAAGCAAAACATGTTCTGTATTGCCAATTCGCTAGATTCTGACCATATCAAATCGCTTAGAGAGCAACAACATAACACAGAATTATATCAAAGTCATTTCGGTAATCCTCATCCTGTGATTATCTATTGTGGAAGAATACAGAGGCGCAAACGTCTGGATATTCTCATTGAGAGTGTGAAAAAACTCAATGACAGTTCAACTCCAGTTAATCTGATTCTGGTTGGAAAAGATGATGAACATGTCAATCTGGAACAATTAGTTCAGAAACTTAATCTTCAGGAACAAATATGGTTTTATGGCCCTTGCTATGATGATGCCGTGCTCGGTCAACTATTTTATCAAGCCTCATTGTGTGTGTCTCCAGGCAATGTAGGTCTCACCGCTATCCATGCGCTCTCTTTTGGTTGTCCTGTCATTACTCACAACGATTTTCCTTATCAAATGCCTGAGTTTGAAGCCATCCGTCCAGGCATTACAGGTGAATTCTTTATTCGTGACAACGTGGAAAGCTTAACAACTACGATTCAGAATTGGCTTAAAAATCACGAAAATGATCGGGAAATCATTCGTCAGCATGCATATGATGAGATAGACCATAAATGGAACACTCATTATCAAATAGACGTATTACGCAAGGTTTTGACCTAAAATATCAAGAGGGAAAAACATGGATAGAAAAATCATTATCTTTACATTTACAAAAGAATTCATATGAACAAGATAGAAATCATACAACTCCCCAAGATAGAAGATCCGCGCGGAAACCTTTCTATCATAGAGCAGTTCAAGAACATCCCTTTTGAGATAAAGCGTGTACATTGGATATATGACGTGCCGGGAGGTATGGACCGTGGAGGCCATGCCTACAAACTGACAGACGAGTTTATCGTGGCTCTTTCCGGCAGTTTTGATGTGGAGATCGACGACGGCGTTGAGAAATCTGTATTCCCGCTGAATCGTTCCTATTATGGGCTCTTCGTTCCCAAAGGCTTATGGCGCTGTATGACCAATTTCTCCACTAACTCTCTGGCCTTAGTCTTGTCGTCTACAGATTACGATGAAGCAGACTATATTCTCGACTATGATGATTTTAAAGCATGGAGGAAACAACAATGATCAGCGTTTTCGACTGCTCTCTCTACGAGCTCAATAAATTTCATTACCCAGAAGGTAATCTGACGTACGTTTATCAGAATGTCCATGTACCATTCTCCATCAATCGTGTGTTTTACTCCTACGACATCCCCGGAGGCGAAAGTCGCGGTGCCCATGCCCACCGTCATTGCCATCAGTTTATCGTTGCTGCCAGCGGCAGTTTTGAAGTGGCACTTGATGATGGCGTGAATAAACGGACTGTACTTTTGAATCGTCCTTATTACGGCCTGCATGTTCCACCTGGGATTTGGGCTGCTGAACAGGGTTTCTCATCGGGAAGTATCTGTCTGGTACTGGCTTCTGAAGGCTATCAGGAAGACGACTATATCCGGGACTACGATGAGTTCCTGAAATATATTGAAGAACAGAAGAAGTAATATTATATGGTAAAACTGTTAGACTTGCAGGCCATCACCATGATGCATGGCGAAGAATACGAGGCCGCAGCAAAAAGAGTTATCGAATCAGGGTGGTTTCTTCAGGGAAAGGAAAACCAGACCTTTGAGAAAGACTATGCCCAATACATAGGTACCAGCCATTGCGTAGCTGTAGCTAACGGACTGGATGCACTGAAACTCATTCTACGTGGTTACAAGGAACTGGGAGTGATGAATGACGGCGACGAAATCATCGTACCAGCTAACACCTATATTGCTACTATTCTGGCTATCACCGACAACAGTCTTGTTCCCGTATTAGTGGAACCTACATGGGAAAACCTTGAACTCGATATCGACAAAGTAGAAGCTGCTATCACGCCTAAGACGAAAGGTGTCATGACCGTACATCTCTATGGTCGCATTGCTTTCAACGATAAGCTGAAAAAAATATGCCAAACACATGGTCTTAAACTGATGGAAGACTGCGCACAAAGTCATGGTTGCACTTGGAATGGCATTAAAACAGGTGCTCTCGGGGATGCGGCAGCCCACTCTTTTTATCCCGGGAAAAACCTCGGAGCCTTTGGAGATGCTGGAGCGGTAACTACCAATGACCGCGAACTAGCTGAAACCATCCGCGCACTCGCCAATTACGGCAGCCAGAAGAAATACGTTTTCAAATATGTGGGAATAAACAGCCGCATGTCAGAACTCGACGCTGCTGTGCTCGATGTAAAGCTGAAATATCTCGATGAAGACAACCAGCGGCGACAGAAGCTCGCTGCATTCTATTATGAGCATATCAGCAATCCTCTCATTACGCTTCCTTCAAGACTGAAGGATGAAAATAATGTGTATCACCAGTTTCCCATATTCTGTGAATATCGCGATAAGTTACAGGAGCATCTGCATACTAAAGGTATTCAGACCCTCATCCACTACCCTATCCCACCTCATAAACAAGAGTGCTACAAAGATTGGAACGACCGGAAATATCCCATCACGGAAAAGATTCATGCACAAGAACTCTCTATTCCCATGAATCAAGTGGTCAGTGAAGAAGATGCCTGTATGGTTGTAGATGCCATAAACACTTTTTGCTTATGATGAATTTCTGTACGCTATTTGATTCATATTATCTTCACAAAGGCATTGCCTTGTATCTCTCCCTCGAACACGTCACATGCGATTTTCACCTGTACGTGATGGCTTTCGACAAAGAAAGCTATGGAAAGCTGACAGCTTTAGGCTTCAAACACATGACCGTCGAACTCGTTGACGATTTCGAAAGCCCTGAACTTCTTGCAGTAAAACCCTCACGGTCAAAAGGAGAATATTGTTGGACATGCGGACCTTCTGTTATCTACCATTTCCTGACCAAAAACAATCTGGACGAAATTACCTATCTTGATGCAGACCTCTTCTTCCTTACCGATCCTAAGACCATTTTCGAAGAAATTGGCTGCAGTTCCGTGGCCATTACCGAACAAGGTATAGATGAAAAGACAGCAAATACCTATGGACGATATTGTGTACAATACATGACTTTTCGCAAAGACCAGGAAGGAATCGAGGCTCTCACATGGTGGCGCGACAGATGCATCGAATGGTGCTATGCCAGAATTGAAGACAACCGATTTGGCGATCAGAAGTATCTCGACGAATTTCCTAAAAGATGGAAGAATATCTATGTCGTGAAGAATCTGGGCGTAGGAATTGCACCTTGGAATATGCATCGCTACCAATATACTGACGACCATCTTTCATTCCAAGGCATAACATACCCATTTGTATTCTTCCATATGCATGGCGTGCAGGTGGATGTTGAAAGCACAAAGCTAACGCTCAAGAGCAAAGATGCCCAACTTTCAGAAGCATGTGTCCGACTGTTCTATCAGCCCTATGCTGAATTGTTAAAACACGTGCTGAACACCTATATGGGATACCATATCGACAGCATTGATATACAAGACATGTCTCAATTGAAGGTTTGGGAATACAAACTTAGAAGTATGGTTAGAAATAACAAAATGGTGAGATGGCTCTATTATTCTCTTTTGAAAAAGAGTTCTAAGGGACATGGAACAAAGCTTTAAAACTAAAAGTTTACACTTAACATTTTGCAAAGTCGAATATATTCTGTATCTTTGCAGCCCACAACGTAGAATCAAATGAAGATATCCATCATCACAACCACCTACAACAGCGCATCAACTGTGGAAGACACATTCCGCAGTTTGTTACGTCAAGGATACCAAGATATAGAGTATATCGTGGTTGATGGTTGTTCTACCGATGGGACCATTGATATCATCAAGCGATACGAGCCTCAGTTTGAGGGCAAGATGAAATGGATATCTGAAAAGGACGAAGGCATCTACGATGCCATGAATAAAGGTTTCGCCATGGCAACTGGTGATGTAATCGGAATCCTTAACAGTGATGATTTCTATACGGCTGATGATATATTAAATAAGGTGGCTGACACCATGAGCAAGGACGACAGTCTGGATGCAGTTTATGGCGACATCCATTATGTACATCCCGATGACTTGCAGAAGAGCATACGTTACTATTCCTCGAAACCATTCCGCCGTATTTGGATGCGCTTTGGTTTTATGCCTGCCCACCCTGCTTTCTATTGCAAACGGGCAATCTATGAGAAATACGGAGCTTTTGACCTGGAATTCCCTGTCTCCGCTGACTTTGAGAACCTGTTGCGGCTTATCTTTGTTCACAAGATCAAGACTAAATACATTGAGGCTGACTTCGTTACCATGCGAACAGGAGGCATGTCTTCAAGCGGTTTAAGAAGTCTGAAAGCTGGTCTGAGGGATCGTTCTAAGGCTTTGAAGAAAAACAACGTATATTCCAACAAGTTGTTTCTCTTCTCCCTTTATATATATAAATATGTGAAGATGCAGCTTCACAAGTGGCAAAACTGAGCATTCCACAAAACATCCTCTTTTTTTTATCGTGGCAAAAATTCTTTCCTATTTTCATTATTGTCTAATACGCTGATGCTCAGAGCATAACGTTTTTAGAAAACATCAGATAGCAAAAAAAGGGATTTTTCATGCATATTTTTGCCTCTGTGAAATACAATATTTCATGACTTTGTAGGTTTATAATATATGATAGCGAATCTTATTCTGCGAATGAGTCCATATACAGAAGTACCTACTCCGTTTATCAAAGACGGCATGAACGAATTTGAGCGAAACACGAAACGAGCTTTGGATTTCGTGGTAGCTATTGTCGCCCTTATCGTTTTCTCGCCGCTTTTCCTGATTTGTTATATTGCCGTGAGAAGAGAAGATGGAGGTCCAGCTATATTCAAGCAGGAGCGTATAGGGCGATTTGGACGGCCGTTTATGATTTATAAATTCCGCAGCATGAGAATGGATGCAGAGAAAGACGGACCAGCACTTTATCAGCATGAAAACGACACCAGGATGACAAAAGTAGGTAAATTCCTGCGTGACCATCATTTGGACGAACTTCCCCAGTTGTGGAACGTGGTGAAAGGCGATATGGCCTTTATCGGCCCACGTCCGGAGCGCGAGTATTTCATTGAAAAGATTATGGACAGAGATCCCCGCTATAGATATCTTTTTCAAATACGCCCTGGTGTAACCTCTTATGCTACGCTATACAATGGCTACACGGATACGATGGAGAAAATGCTGCGTCGACTGGAGTTGGATCTCTATTATCTAGAGCACCGCTCCTGGTGGTTTGATGCTAAAATCCTGCTGAAGACCTTTATCAACATCGTTTTCGGAAAGAAATTCTGATTACAGCAACTCCCGCAACCGCTATCAGGATTTCACAGAATCCATAAATATCATTATATCAACTTGTTACGAGTGAAGGTAAACCTTCACTTTCCCTTCTATATTGGAAGCCCTGTAATTAGGGCCTAATCACTTCGCTTTTTCGTCATTTTTGAAGAGTGATTAGGCCCTAATTACGCTTCAAAAGTTACATCTTTTTAAAACGTAGTCTGAATACCCCGTTATTGAGAATCATATTGGAACTGGAAAGAGACTCCACGTTAAAGGCTTCTTCCAAACTGTTTATTCCTACCTTCCCCAACGTTACCAGGTCATCATAAGGTTCATCTCCGTCTTTACGATTAGAAAGATATGGCTGATTCACAATCAGTTTTCCGTCAGTATGGTTAAAGCGGAAAAACATTTCAGGTACGCCATAGGTATGATCGATGATTTCCATCATGTTCACCTGAAAGGCCCAGAATACCAAATCATCTGACATATCCTTTACGCCGCCAGTGGAAAGAGTGTCCACACTGACCAGATGCCATTGACCGTCAAGATTCCCATTATGGGAGGTCTCCAATTCGCAACTCGTGAGAAATTGGGAAAACGAGAAGACGAATAGAAATTGAAAAAAAGAGAAAATGAGAAAATGAGAAATAGCTTGACGGTTATTCTCTGCTTTGAAATATTGGGAGATTATCTTTTTCATCTTGGTCTGCTTGTTAAAAATCCTGTTTTGGTAATTGTCAGTTGGAAGCCGGTATTATCGCCACGGATCTTTCCGAAGTCCATGGCATAAGCACCCTTCACACTCCATCCACGAAGTTTGGGTTGCGTAAAGTGATAGTCGGCCTCTACTAAGAAACTAGTATTATAACGACGATGGGCATAGGGACTTCCATAAGTACCGAGTCCGTCCTGCCATGAAGCTAGAATCCTATAACCAAGATTCTCCAGAATGTTACCATCAACACCCAAGTGCAAAGCAATGAAACGATTGTTTTCTACCTGTATCAATCCATCTTCATTATAAATCGGTGAGAGATAAAGCGGATTGCCCATTACCTGTCCCCAATGTTGCCATCCTGAAGTGATGTAGTGATTATAGAAATTATCACGTCCGCTGATATGGTCTTGGATGGTTGCATTATGATCATGATAGATTGGCCCACTCTGGTATTTAGTATATACATATTCAAACACGATGTCACGGAGCCAAGAGCCATATTTCAGATTCAGTTCTCCCCCCAAAAGGCAATCCTTGAAATCATAAACCAGGAAACGGCGCTTCTTCTTCACATTCCACTCGTCGCCTTCACCATAGCCATCGTAATCTACCTGCAGCATAGAGGAATGGTCCTCAAAATACTTGTCGGCATAAACACTGAAACGCCAGGTGTCAGTATCATAGTTAACTCGCATAAGCCAACTGCCAAGATGGTTACCTTCTTCATTCATCCATGCCGTACCTTGCTCTACCACATCGCCACCACCGGGAATAAATGCACGGTAAAGAGCTTTCAGATTTGAGCGTGACTTAATAGGAGTCATCACACCATCCTTCATTTGCCATGATGTTCCACCAAACATGCAGGCCATCTCCAAGCCCAGTTCTACGGAAAGAGGGAAGAAAACATCCGCATTGCCAATCTTCAGATAACCGGCCTTGGAATGGTAAAGTACATCTTCTGTGTATTTCTTATTTCTCTGTGTAAAATCAGCCTGCCAGTTGTCATCAGTAGTTTTTCCGTAAGCAATATGTCCCTTCAGATGAACCCAACCATTAAAGATGGGAAGTGTCCAATAATCTGGCAACGCCAAACGGACCTGTGGTACGGGTCTGGCATTGATACCTAATGTCTGCGAACCACTGGAAAGCAGATTATTCTTCAGTTCCATAGGATATTCCTTGCTACCGATGGAGAGCGTTCCATGCAACCAGCGGCCTTCCACAAAAGCTTGCTGAACGATTGGCTTACTTGTATAATGATAGGCTCCGGCCACATCAAGTCCATAGCCGATACCCCAACGGCGTGCCGAATCAACAGCCAGCGGACGAATCGCGGCAGCACGTACGTATCCATTGGTCTTCTCAAGCGATGAAAGCCCATATTTATTCGCGTTAAGCCATAGCGGAGTTTTGTTGTCGGAAACACTGACTTGCGCCTCGGCTTTGTATTCAATTCCCTTCAGGGGCTTTAGTCCGCCTTGATATTGGCCATAGGCAGCAGTTACACCCAAAAATATCAGGAATGACAGGTATTTTCTCATTCTCACCTTAATTTATTCTATAAAATAAACGATAAAAAAGGGAGATTATTACATTATAGGGAAAATCCCCGACGAAGTAGGGAAAATCCTTTTGGAGGTTTTCTTTTTCAACTTATCTTTGCACCAGATAAAGAATCAAACGAATTATAAACATTTTAAACCATACGATTATGAAGAAGTTGATGATGACGCTGATTGCAATGGTATCAATGACCATCTCAGCACAGGCAATGAGTTACGAGCAGGCCCGCGAGCAGGCTTTGTTCCTGACCGACAAAATGGCTTATGAGCTGAACCTCACGGAGGACCAGTATGAGGCCGCCTACGAGGTGAACCTTGACTACTTGCTCGGTGTTGAATCACAGGCTGACCTCTACGGAGACTATTGGATTCGCCGTAATCTTGACCTGAGCTATATCCTGCTCGACTGGCAATACAATGCCTTCTGTGCAGCAAGCTATTTCTATCGTCCTCTCTACTGGGACGCTGGCTACTGGCACTTCGGCATCTATGCCCGTTATCCGCATCGCACTTATTTCTACTTCGGTCGTCCTAGCTTCTGGTACACCTATCGCGGCGGCCATGCCTGGCACCGTGTGGGAGGACGTGGATGGTATCACGGACGCACCTTCGGTCGCGACCATCGTATTGCCACCAACCATCGTGGCTTCGGTATGAGAAACGGATTTGATCGTGGTGACTTCCGCGGACGTTCCGGAAACTTCAGCCCAAACAACAGGGATTACAATCGTGGCAACAGGAGCATCGAAAGAGGCCGTAGCAATGGAAGTTTCAACCGCAGTGACAGAAATATGAATCGCGGTGACAGAAGCATCGACAGAAGTCGCAGCAATGGCAGCTTCAACCGCGGGAACAGAGATATCAACCGCAGCAACGGAAGTATTGAAAGAAGCCGTAGCAATGGAATTTTCAACCGCGGTAACAGCACAATGAGAAGCAGAGGTAATAGTGACGGTGTTTACAACCGCATGAGCAGCACTCGTCAGGCTAACCGTTTGGAGATTGACCGTAGTTCAAGATCTTCCAACCACTCTTTCTCTACAAACCGTAGTTCAGTGAGCCGTAGCAGTTCAATAGGTCGCAGCAGCGCTCCCAGCCGCAGTTCAGGTTCGTTCAGCAGCGGTAGCCACAGAAGCAGTGGTTCGTTCAGCAGCGGAGGACACAGAGGTGGTGGTTCGTTCGGCGGCGGTAGTCACAGCCATGGAGGCGGTCACAGCGGCGGACACGGCGGACGCAGATAAGAAACACTCCAATAGAAACACGAAAAAGCAATGTATGATAGGATTAAGGTAATTAAGATTGTGTATTGAGAGTCATAATTTGAGAACGCGAACTTCAGCGTTGGCCATGCGGGGAATCTCCCGCATGGTTTTTTTGTGATAGATCGCCTGTATAGCCTTGTTGATGATACCATGCCCCACAGCCAGCACAATCTTATCCTGATACTGCTCTTTTATGAAATCAAGAAAACGTCTTGCACGTGACATTAGTTCCTCAATACTCTCAATATCATCAGGCCAGACTTCATCTTTCAAGTCTGGGATATATCGCCCCGTAAAACCACCCCAGTCACGCTCTCGCAATAAAGCAGTCTGCACAACTTCATCCTTTCGGGTCCCCGCAATGATCTGACAGGTATCCACCGAACGCTTTAAGTCGCTGCTGACAAAGAAATCAATATGTGTGTCAGCCATTTTCGCAGCCAGATCCTGCGCCTGAAGGATGCCTTCAGCCGTCAGTTCTCCCTGTGTCTGCCCCTGCATGATCTGATTCAGATTATCCACCGTCTGACCATGGCGTACAAGATAAAGTGTTGTCATACGGATGCAAAATTATATAAAATTACGAAAATAATTGGATTTATCAGAGGGATTTATTATTTTTGCATCAAAATTCCACATTATGAGAATATTACAAAGTTCCATATTCCGTGCCTTGTTGGCCGTTATATTCGGCTATCTGCTTGTGATGTACCGTAATGAGCTACTACATTGGACAACCGTTGCCTTTGGTGCACTCTTTTTCCTTTCAGGTTTGGTTTCTGTCATTGCGTATTACGCCGAAAAGCGGCGTGCCAACAATATTGCAGATCGGTTGCAAGCCATGTCGGAAATGCGTGGCAGTGAAATGGAAACACCCACAGAAGACACCATCAAGCGTTCTCTGTTACCGGCTTTCCCCATAGTGGGTATAGGTAGCATGATTCTTGGTGTTATCTTGGCTATGATGCCTACCAACTTTGTACATGGGATGATGTATGTCATTGCTGGTCTTTTGGCTTTAGGTGCCATTAACATGATGTTCAATCTGTCTATGGCACGCCGATTCGCCTCTATCGGCTTCGGTTTCTGGATTATGCCAGTACTACTCCTTGTGCTGAGTATTCTCATGATAGTCAAGCCTGATCTCTTTGCCGCCATGCCATTCCGCATCCTCGGTTGGGCACTCATCGTCTATGGCGTTATTGAATGTATAAATACCACCAAGATTCATCAATGCCGCAAGCAATACGACCGCATCCAGGCAGCCCAGCAAGCAGCCGGCAAGGCCGAGGCAGAAGACGCTATCATTGTAAGCGAAGAGGATATGTAGAGTGTAGAGTGTAAAGTGTAGAGTGTAGAGTTATGATTACTTTTTAGAGTCCTATATAGAGATGCTAAATTGTAAATAGTAAATTGTCAAATAGTAAATCGTAATGACTATCATTGGAATTGCAGGAGGAACGGGCTCCGGAAAAACCACCGTTGTAAAGAAAATCGTAGAAGCACTGCCACCACACTGTGTGGCTGTGGTTCCCCTTGATTCTTATTATAATGACACAACGGGCATGACACCCGAAGAGCGCAGTCAGATTAACTTCGACCATCCCAATGCTTTCGACTGGCAACTGCTCCATAAACAGATAGCACAACTGAAGCGTGGCGAAGCCATTGAGCAGCCTACATACAGCTATGTGGAAAGCAACCGCCAGAAAGAAACCGTTCATGTGGAACCCAAACCGGTGATTATCATTGAAGGAATCATGACACTTGTGGACCGCAAACTTCGTAACATGATGGATTTGAAAATCTTTGTGGATACCGACTCCGACGAACGGCTCATCCGTAATATTCTGCGTGATGTTGTAGAACGTGGACGAACAGTGGATATGGTTCTCAATCGTTATCTCGCTGTGCTGAAACCGATGCACGAGCAGTTCATTGAGCCCACCAAGAAATATGCTGACATCATCATTCCACAGGGTGGTGAAAACCTGAAGGGTATCGGTATCATCTGCAAGTACATCGAGACCATTACCGAAAAAGAACATTTGGGATAAGCTTCCTTTAAAGAAGCCCAATTTCTTGGAACATACGTAAATAGAACGCAGCCTTGCGTTCTATTTTCATAGGATAGGCACGGGAACTGCTAGGCATCCGATAGAAACGCAACGGACGGCCCTCGAATTCAAACTCAGTATAATCACCCACTTTAGGCTGAGCAATCTGAAAATGGGCAGAAAAGACATCAGCTGCCTTCTGCCCTGTCACTACCACAGCCTGACATTCAGGAATTTTCTGTAACAAGGCATTGAGGTTGGTAGGAGTAACTACTTCCAAATCCTTATCAGCCGCTGTCCCCGTAGTGCGTACAACAGCCGATGCCGTATCAAAGAGCGCCACACCTTTTTGAGTCAGAAACTCCACCAGCAAATCCTTACGGAACGTCTTTTGTTGCGTATCCACGAAATAATCCTTATCTTCAAAGAAGCACAATCCGTAAATTCGCCACATGTCGTTGATAAAGTTAGGATAAAAGAAATCCATCGACCAACGTTTGCGGGCTGGCGGAAAACTCCCCAGCATGAGCAGTCGTGCATGCTGGGGAGTAAAAGGTTTCAAAGGATGCTGCTCAATAACAGCCATTTCAATTAAATAATTAACTCGTCATTACAAGTGCAAAAATGTAATCATAACTCTACATTCTACACTCTACATTCTACACTTCATTTCTGTTCTTTCACCAGATAAACAACCGTTGGTAAGTGGTCGCTATAGCCATCAAGCCATACGCCTCCAGCGTGGGTACGCTTAGGATTTCCCTTGTAACGTCCTTCCGTCTGGAAGAGATAATCGCGACGATGAATCTGGCATGTCCAATATTTCAGGGTAGAATAGTCTCTCCTATTGTCGAAGTTGAGCAGATTAGGCGTCATTAGAATCTGGTCGAAAAGATTCCAGGAACCACCATAAGCCAACGTGCCTTGACCATCCTTGACCAGAATGTTATACCAGGGATTATACATATCACCTTCCTTCACATCCTTGATGTCAGCCTTTCCATGGAGTCCTTCAGTCACACTCTTATTTGTGGGATCGTCGTTAAGGTCACCCATTACAAATATCTTATTCTCAGGATTCGTGGCCAGCAAATCTTCCACAATCTTATATACTTGCTGTCCAGCCCACTCACGGCGCTCGGAACCGCTGAAACGACTTGGCCAGTGGCAGACGATAATCGTCACGGTCTCTCCTGCAAGCTTTCCGGTAACGGTGAGGAAACCACGAGTATGGGAAACATTATAAGGCAAGTTTACCTTTGCAAAAGAGAAAGAGACGGGCATCGTATATTTAGACCGTACAGGAACGCCATCCTTCAAACCAGGTTCCCATTTCGGCATCTCACTGAGGACACGGAGAGCCTCGGCATCAATCTCTGGGGAAACGCCACTGAGAATCTTAGGTGACTGCACACTGCCATCCTTATCAATAACAAACTGCGCAATCACACGGCCTTCCAGTTCGGCAGCACGTGCTGCTTCGGGATACTGAATGGCTCCACGTACCCATTCAACAAGTCTCGTCACGCCACCAGGGAACTTCGGTGCCCGATCAGGTACCACCACATCATCCCAGCTAATCGTGTTTCCAAGAGCTTCTTCTTCACGCGACAGGCGGAGTTCATCCAAAGCCTCTTCCTCTGTTTCCCCCTCTATATCTTTCTTATAATAATAATGATAGGCAGTATCCGTTGGAGTAAACAGCGATGGGTTATAGAGCAAAGCTACGTCCACGCCACGCATATCAGGACCCTCTACCAAAATATACTTGTAACCGCGATCCCGCAAAGGCTTCTGTGCAATCAGGTCATCGAGTGCCTTCGCGTTTTCAACCTCTGACAAACCAATAACTGCGCAACCCACCTGAGGAAGTTTGTCAGTTCCTAAATCTGCCAAAGCTCTGGACATGTTCCGCAATTTGCTGGTGTACTTACGGGCATTCCAACGATTTGACCCAGTGGGAAGGTATTCAAAGTCACGCTTGCCTATATCATGACAAGTATCGAACAAATTCTCTTGGTTGTAAAAACCAACTCCATAAACCGAGAATTTCTTCTGTGCCATAGTATTTATGGAAACCGTGCACAGGATTGTAATGATTAGTAGTCTTAGATTTTTCATTTCCTTCATTGTTTATGGTTTTTATGAGGGCAAAGATAATGTAAATTGCAGACAAATCAAAATAAATGTCCGATTTTATTTTGAAAATATATTAAAATACATTATCTTTGCCACATATTACGAATTAATCTAAATAATCTATAGGCTTATGCATAACAAGCTATTATTAGTAATGCTCGCGCTCTGTTATTCTCCGTTTGCCATCGCACAGACAACTGTGAAAGAACCAACGGGAGAAAATGATGCCGCTATCCTCAGCGAATCGGCATTCACCTTTACGGAAGCGCAATTGGGCGAAGATGACAACTCTTCGCAGAATGTAACGATTGTAGGGTCTAACTCCAATGCTTATGCAAGCGAAGTGGGCTACAGGTTCAGCCCTGTTAGATTCCGTTACAGGGCTTTCAACCAGAAATACAACCAGATTTATGTTAACGGAAATCCGCTAAATGACGCTGAGAGCGGACAGTTCCGTTATTCTCTCGTTGGTGGTTTGAACAACCAGACACGTACGGTGGAGTCTTCTCTTCCTTTCGAAGACAACAACTTCGCCATGTCTGCCATGGGTGGAAGCAACAACTACAACTTCCGGCCAAGCCAGTTTGCCACCGGCCATCGGCTCTCGCTGGCTGGAGCCAACCGCAACTACACCTTCCGAGGAATGTACACTTACAACAGCGGTCTGAATGATGCCGGATGGGCCTGGAGTGCAAGTCTCACTTACCGTTGGGCAAATATGGAGACAGCTCAGGTAGAAGGTACATTCTACAATGCGCTCTCTTATTTCTTCGGAATTGAGAAAGTCATTGGCGACGGAACGCATTCCGTTTCTCTCGTTACTTGGGGTAATCCCACGGAACGCGCAACTCAGGGTGCTTCCACAGACGAAATGTACTGGTTGGCCAATAACAACAACTATAACCCCTATTGGGGCTATCAGGACGGCAAGAAGCGTAACTCGCGTATTGTTAAAGACTTTGCTCCTTCAGCCTTGCTCACATGGGACTGGAAGCTTAATGAAAGTGATAAAATCACGACAAGTCTTTTCGGGAAATATGCCATGTACAGCAGTTCGAAGCTGAACTACAACAACAGCACGAATCCGCAGCCCGACTACTACAGTAACATGCCCAGTTATTATTTTAATGTATGGGATCCAAATGATGACGGCAATACACAAGAGGCTGTTGAAAGCTGGAGAACCTCTTATTACCGTCTGCGTACTGAGGCTAACCGCCAGCTGAACTGGAATGCGCTTTATTATGCCAACAAGGCTGCAAACGCACAGGGAGGCGAGGCTATGTATTATCAGCAGGCTTATCACAACGATATGATAACCTTCAGTCTTGCATCTATTCTGAAGAAGCAGCTGACCAACAAATCCACTCTTACAGCCGGATTCAATGTTGCAACCAATAAGGCATTGCACTATCAGACGATGGAAGACCTGTTGGGTGCCAACTCCTTCCACAACACCAACTACTATCTGGTTGGTACCAACTCCATGTCATCAGATGCCGTTCAGTATGATATGAACAACCCCAATGCCCTTATCAAGGAAGGCGACCGTTTCGGCTACGACTATAACATCTTTGTAAATAAGGCGAACCTTTGGGCTACTTATATGGAGAACTTCGGTCCCCTGCACTATCACGTTTCTGCCCGCCTGGGTGGTGTTGCCATGCAGCGTGAAGGTAAGATGCGCAACGGTTTGGCTCCCGAGAACTCTTTTGGAAAGAGTGGTACAGCAAAATTCTTCGATGGTGGAGTCAAGACTGGCGGTTCCGTTAACCTCGGACGCGGCAATACCATTATCTATGGATTGGGTTACGAGAAGAAGGCTCCAGAAGCCAAGATGGCTTTCGTGGCTCCTGAAATCAACAACGATTTCGTGGACAACCTCAAGAATGAAGATGTCTATAGCTTCGAATTGGGCTATCAGCTGCAAAGCAGTTGGTTGAAGGCCAATCTGAATGGTTTCTACAGCTACCTGCAGAACGTCACAGAGTACAGCATGTTCTACTATGACAGCGAGAACTCTTTCTCTTACGTTTCCATGTCAGGTATCAATAAGAAATACTTCGGTCTGGAGCTCGGTCTGAACTTCAAGGTAAGTTCCTCCTTTAATATTAAGGCCCTTGGAACCATCAGTGATGCTTACTACACGAACAATGCCAAGGTGCGCTACATGCTCTCCAACAACGGTAAGTACCAGGACGACGTGGTTGTCAGCAAAGACATGCGTGAAAGCGGAACTCCTCTCACGGCTGGAAGTATTGACCTGAGTTATCATGGCGGTGGCTGGTTCCTCGATCTTATCGGTAACTATTATGACCGCATTTATCTGAGCTATGCACCAGTAACTCGCTATATGAGCCAGTTCCCCATGAGCCTCTCTGGTGATGGTTCACGCGACCTTAGCACTTGTCCAGAACAAGCTACGGGCAGAGGTGGATTCATGCTGGATGCCAGCATTGGAAGGAGCATCTATCTTAGCAAGGGATCGCTCTCTATCAACCTGATGATCACGAACCTTCTGAATAACACCCGTATCTGTACAGGTGGATTCGAACAGAGCCGCCGCGACGTGGATGCCACGGGTGAGAAAATCAGAACCTACTCTTTCTTGAACAACCCCAAGAAGTTCTATGCGAATGGCATCAATGGTATGCTCATCATCTCTTACAAATTCTAAAACTGAAAGAATATGAAATCGATCAAATATCTTATGATGGCCCTGCTTTGTGCCACGCTAGCTTCTTGTATGAATAAGGACTGGGACGAACCGGACCTCACCACGCCTCCTTACGGCAACAATGATATCAAGGAGACCAATGTCATCACGATTGCAGAACTGAAGAGTCAGTATGCAAAGGTGATTTCCAATAGCGGCAATCAGCTGATTGAAGATGACATTCAGATTAAGGGCCGTATTACAGGTAATGACATAGGAGGAAACATTTATAAACAGGTAGCCCTCCAGGACGCCACAGGCGGTATCATCATAGCCGTCAATCAGAATGGTCTGAATGGCTACATGCCTGTAGGACAAGAGATTCTCGTCAATTTGAAAGGACTCCATATCGGTGGTTACGGAAAAATGGCTGAAATTGGTGCGCCGTACAATGGTAGCAGCATTGGCCGTATGAACAAAGACATTTGGCTCACCCATTTCAAGATTACTGGAGCCATAGATGCCTCTGTCTATCCGCCCATAGAATTTACAAATAGTCTTGATAAAGACAATGACGCCGTGAAGCTCGTGGTATTCAAGAACGTTTCTTTCAAAGAGGCCGACGGCAAGAACACCTTCGCCACGACTGATGCTACGACCAACCGCAACTTGAAAGAGTTTAAGGTTATTGTACGCACCAGTAATTACGCCGACTTTGCTGGCGACATACTGCCTACGGGAAAAGTCAACCTCACAGGTATCCTGACTCGCTTCAATAACGACTGGCAGTTGCTCATCCGTACTGCAGACGACATTCAAAAAGTCGATTAATATTTCACCGAAACAAAAAAAATAATATCATATGAAAAAGCTATTTTATTCTATGTTTATGCTGGCTGCGATGTTATCCTTCACAGCCTGCGAGGATGTACCTGCTCCTTACGACATTCCAAATGCCTCAGGAGGCGAATCAGGAGATGACGCCGATTACAGTTCTGCAGCCGGTAGCGGTACATTAGCAGATCCCTTCAACACCACAGCAATACTGAAGTTGGCCTCTGAGCTAGATGCCGATGCTCAAAGTGACCAGGAGTACTATTTCAAAGGCAAAGTGGTTTCCGTCACAGAACAATTTGGTACGCAATATGGTAATGCCACTTTCTATATGTCTGATGATGGTACTACTAAAAATCAGTTCTATGTATTCCGCGCACTTTATTTCAACAATAAGAAGTACACATCGGGTACCACTCTCAAGGAAGGCGATGAAGTCGTTGTCTGCGGAAAAGTTACCAACTTCAAGGGCAATACACCTGAGACTGTTCAGGGCAGTTGCTATGTTTACTCTATCAATGGAACAGGCGGTGGTGGCGGAAGTTCTGCCGAGACCATTGGAACCATTGACAATCCTAAGAGTGTCAGCGATGTGGTCACCATCATCAATTCTATGGCAGACAACCAGACTAGTGATGAATTGTACTACGTAAAGGGTACTATCAAGCAGATTAAGACCACCGATGAAAATATTGCTAAGTACAAGAACATCGACTACATCATCACAGACGGCAAGACCGATATCACTGTTTTCCGTGGAAAGAACCTTGACAATACCGACTTTACTGGTCCCGGACAGATTAATGTAGACGACGAAGTTATCGTTTTGGGTAATCTCCAGAAGTATGTCAATGCAAATACGGGTGCCGTGACTCCCGAGCTTGCTCAGGGTAACTACATTGTGAAACTCACCAAGGGATCTGGTGGGGGCGGTGGTTCTTCCACAACTACCATTGGAACACTCGACAACCCAAAGACCGTCTCGGAAGTGATCACACTGATCTCTGCCCTTGAAGATAATGGCACCAGCACTGAACTTGTCTATGCCAAGGGAAAGGTTAAGGAGGTAGTAACCACACCCGAAAATATTGTGAAATACAAGAACTGCGACTTTATCATCACCGATGGCAACAATGATCTGAAGGTGTACCGCGGGAAGTATCTCAACAATGCCGACTTTACATCTGGCGACCAGATCAAGGTTGGAGATGAGGTTGTTGTCCTCGGTAATTATATGAAATATGTAAAGGATGGCGCTGTAACTAACGAAATCACCAATGGCTATATTGCCAAGTTCATTAGCGGTGGTAGTTCTGGTGGCGATTCTGGCGGTGGTGGCGGTACTAGCGGCGGCCCTGGAACCGTTAGCGGCAATACCATTACAGTCAATGCAGCAGACTTCGGAGTAGCTAACGGTACAGAGATGGGTACACAGACATTGTCAGATGGTACAAAACTCGTGTTTGACGGTGGTGGAAACTCGAATGCCCCTAAGTATTATAACTCAGGTACCAACATCCGTATGTATCCAAAGAATACAGTTACCATTACGGCTTCTAAGAACATTTCAAAAGTTGTCTTTAACGTCGACGAATATCAAGGAATCATCTGCAATGCTAGCGGTGATATCTCAGCATCTCCCGGAACGATTGCTCTTGATGGTAAGGTCGTTACAATAAGTGGCATCTCTGACAAGTCCACTGTGATCACCAACACCTCTTCAGGTACGGGTGCTGCGAGCCAGATTCGCGTCATTTCTATTGAAATTACTTACGCGAATTAGAAATAATTTCAGAAATATTTGGCGGGCTGCGAAATTCTTTGTAATTTTGCAGCCCGAAATATATTTAATTAATTAATAAACAAGAAAATGAAAAAAGGTATTCATCCCGAAAACTATCGCCCCGTCGTGTTTAAGGACATGTCCAACGGC
>JAEEGL014081823.1_pt1 | contig 18757 bp, 13 predicted proteins | sample 9134231 | NCBI WGS metagenome assembly JAEEGL01 (sample SAMN16246548, study PRJNA631951) | gut metagenome | biome: gut microbiome; feature: rumen; material: fiber-attached | host: Bos | place: Iran: Karaj | collected 2018-10 | reverse complement strand
GTGTCACCTACCGCAAAATGCGGACCGGTCTTCTCGGCAATCAGGATCGGAAGTCTCGCCTCAATCCCAAACTGACGTCCCATCACATAAGCTGTCGTATTGGTACCGATCGCAAATTCTCCGATCGGAAGAGTCTCGTGATTGTGCAGGACATTTTCCTTGATATAGGCTCTCCCATCTTCGGGATCCTTGTAATTCCCACACCGATAGTCTGCGATCTTCCCGTCCTCAAAGGTCAGTTCCAGATCCTCATATCCCAAACCGTTCAGATACACCTTCGATACATGAAGCGTCCCGTTCGTCCCGGTAAGTAACGGTGACGTAAACACCTCTCCAACAGGAATATTAACATCCGCCAGACAGTTTTCAAAGTTGGTCTGATGCGTCGGATCAGCAAGTTCATGCAATCGCACCGTGATATCCGTTCGGTTTCCGTCAGCGCCCCACACATGCACACGATCGCCTTCATCCAGCGCATCGATGAACGCCTGATGGATCCGCTGATAGGTCTCGGTATCCAGCGTATTAATACGGACGGTTTCCTTAAAAATATCCGCAAACTGCTCACCGATCTCAGGGATCGGATACGCGATGATCGTAAAACTTCTCTTGTCACCGGGAATGTATTCATCTTGTAACAGAGCGTAATCCCTGCGATAACTCAGGCTGATCTTCTCCTGTTCCGATGTGTATTTCGGTGCATCCGCCTTGCTCTCCGGCTGAAACAGATCCTCTCCGAACGTCTCGATCACGGCAGGTCCCGCATAGGTTAGCGCCTCTGATTTATAGGTCTCAAACGACTTTTTAGCATGCTTCAGTCGCTCTGATACAATCGCCTGATTTAAATACAACGCATCGTCAAAGCGGTGATCATGCAGATACTGTCGGTTCGGCGGTGTAGAGACAACTCCGATTGCCTGCGTATTCGTCCGCCTGCGAAATGTCGGCTTAAGTCCCATCTCAGAAAACTGAAGAACCGCCTGTTTGACCATAGCCTCAAAGCCAATCGGATAGCGGATCTCGACGGATTCTTTCTGCGTCAGATCGATACCTGCTACCTCAAAGCCCTTGCGATACCCTTCCGTATATGTGGCAGCCATCGCCCGGATTTCATCCTCTGAAAGGTTCGATAAAAATGCCGCGACATCGATTTCATTTTTCGAAATATATTCACCGTATTCATACAAATAGGATGGATTCGTATGATCGGTTTCCATAACCAGGCGATAGATTAGCGCATCCTTATCCGGCACAACAAGTTCACGGATCTGTTTATCAACTTTCACATCATCATAATCATGGACGAAATAATAGATCATCTCTTTCAGCGCTGTCGCCAACTCATCGGCGTCCATATCTTCTGTCAGATAGGTATTTAATTCCAAGTAAAGCTCCGCGCGGGTTAATATCGTCCAGATATCTTTCTCGTAAGCGGCCGTGATCGCGTCACGTATATGGGTAGCAATCCAATTAAGATAACCGGCCGTTTCCTTTCCGAAATCCGAAAACGCCTTGTTACAATACGTCGGATTGGTGTAGGAGTTTTCGTAGGCAGCGCCGACGATATCCGCGTACAAGGCGGCGTTGGTTGTTTCATTGGCCATCGTCTTGGGATTTCGACAGATTGCTATGATCTGTTCGAGAAGGCATCCCTGTTTCAACATAAATTGACAGAATGGTCCATCTTTTTCCCGAAACTCCTCTATAACCTCACGGATTCGTCCGCAAGCCAATTCATAACGTTCTGACAAGTCCTGCATGTAACTAAAGTCTCCTTTATAAAAATAGAGCGATGCGATAAGCCGGGTTCTGTCGTGGATGATCATCTATCTAGGGCCGTCGTTACCGACGGTCTCGAGCAACCTACCCGGAGACACGACGGGCCGCCGTATCGTCTCCTGCTTGGTCTTGCTACGGATGGGGTTTACATCTGCCCTTATCGTCACCGATAAGGCGGTGAGCTCTTACCTCGCCATTTCACCCTCACCGGTTCACCGGGAACCGGCAGTATAATTTCTGTTGCACTAGCCTGGGAGTCACCTCCACCGGACGTTATCCGGCATCCTGCCCTGTGTAGCCCGGACTTTCCTCGTGTGCGGCGCACACGCGATCACCTGCATCGCTCTAGGTTGTGCTTCATTATATGCAATCCGCGCCGACGCAGTCGTGATTGGTTTCCTCGTCGACCCCTGATAAGTCTCCTCGGGAAACCAATCACTGCCGCGGCGCTACATTCTATCCAAGAAGTATCCCACCACCTATGAACTCTCTTAAAACCGAATTCAGCGGGACGTAGTGTGGGTCAACCGGGAGGAAGTAATCGAGGAACTTGAGGAGGCGCTGCGCTTCCGAGTATTCCTCGCTGTCCTGCGGTACCTGGAAAAGCACCGGGTCGGCGTACAATTTCATGGCGGCAAGTTCATAAATCAATGCCGAGTTGAATATAACATCTGCTTTTTCCTGGAACGGGAAGATATTTTTCTCTTCTCCGCGACGTACGCTGTCCCACATGGCGATCGTACGCTGAGCTGTATTTCCTCGCGTTCTGGCATCTCGTATAATACGGCGGATCAGACGCCCGTCCGTAGTCGGTATCCGGTTATGATCATCGAGGTTCAAGGTCGTCAAAGCCGATATGTAAATCTTATATTTTTCATTTTCCGGAATCCCCTGCGTCAGCTTATCGTTCAGTCCGTGAATCCCCTCGATAACGAGAATATCGTTTCCGCCGATCTGCAAGATCGGCTTGTCATACTGTCTTTTCCCGGTGATGAAATTATAGGTCGGAAGTTGGATTTCTTTGCCGGCCAGAAGACCTTTCATGTCCTCCTGGAACTGAGCAGTATCGATTGCCTCGATACATTCGAAATCATAGTTCCCGTCTTCATCCTTCGGCGTATCTTCACGATTGACAAAGTAGTCATCCAGCCCGATCGGATGCGGGTTGACCCCCAGGGTTTTTAACTGTGTGGAAAGGCGATAGGAAAATGTCGTCTTTCCGGATGAAGATGGTCCGGCGATCGTCACGATATGAGCTTTATTCTTGACAATCTCCTCTGCGATATCACCGATCTTTTTCTCATGAAGTGCTTCCTGCGTACTCATCAGCTCCGTAAATTCACCGCGAACGATCACATCATTCAGCTCGCCGACATTGGAGACACCCATCATCTCGATCCAGTCATTGGTGTACTGCATCGTATAGAAAAATTTCTTGCTGACATTAAATTCCTGAACCTTCTCAGGTTCATTTTTAGATGGAAGAACAAATACAAATCCGTCCATATAAAGGCGGAGTCCGAAATGCTTTAGAATGCCCGTGCTATATGGCATGGCTCCGAAATAATAATCCGTATACTCGCCGAGTTCATACACGGTCATACGGGAGTTTCTACGATATTTGGTAAGCGACACCTTGGAGTCCATATTGAGGAATCCGAAGAGTTCCTTCGCATCACGGGTACGAATTACCCGCTTCTGGAAAACGATATCTTCCTCCACGTACTGTCTCATTTTTTCCTCAATCAGATTGAGGAGTTCCTGATCCAGGTCGACCCCGCCAAGTATACGGCAAAAATGTCCTGTATAAAGTGTAAACTCAACCTTAACACTCTCTACCTTATCCGGCGGAAGGATCTCGTGGATCGCTTTCAGAACGAGCATCGTAACGCCTCGTTCATAAACACGCATTCCGTCATTATCTGAAATCGTACACAGGCGAATATGTGTACCGTCCTCTACCAGATGATAGAACTCCTGTACCACACCATCGACCTTGGCCATGATCACATCCGAAGGATACTCTGAAGCGTGCTCATCCGCCAACTGTTTCAGCGTCGTGCCGGCAGGTACCTCGATTTCTTTGTCCTCCAACCATATCTTCATAAGCAGCTCTCCTTTTGAATCAATTGAACTGTTCCCTTAATTGTTTTAATTCTTTTTCCAATTCCACTCTTCTCCCCTGAGCCCGTTCCCCCAGTTCCAGATCAGGAAGATCGAGTGTTTTTAACAGATCAGCAAGTTTATCCGTCATCATACGCATATAGCCGCGAAATACGGTTCCACCTTCCTCAGCAAGAAGACGCGAAAACCGGTATTCGGTGTCGGTATACGGCTCCGATTCCTCGCCCGGAACAGCACGGATCGCAATATAGTATTTGCCGTCCTCCATGCAGATCGATTCCTTCTCGATACGAAAACCGACTTTATGAAGATGCCTTCTGACCTCTTCAACATCCGATTGCGGTTGTAAAACCAATGTGTTCACACCGGCCAAAATCTCAGGCGAGGAAGACAACATCTCGCAGATCAGCATTCCGCCCATCCCTGCAACAAGGATCGCATCCACCTCATTCGGTTCGAGTACCTGCAGTCCATCGCCAAGACGTAATTCAATATCATCCGCCATCTTCATGGCTTCGATGTTTTTCTTCGCTCTCTTAAGCGGTCCCTCATTGACATCCGTCGCGATCACACGCTCACAATGTTTTTCTTTCAAAAGCCACATCGCGACATATCCATGATCACAGCCGATATCCGCTACTCTGGATTTATCCGGTACCAGAGAAGCGTTCATCTTCATACGAATTGATAAGTTTATTTTCATGACACTTCACTAAATCTATATTCAAAATCGTTTATTCTTAACATTCCAAACAGAATCACTCAAGATAGTCCCTGAGCTTTCTGCTTCTGGACGGATGTCTCAGTTTTCTCAATGCCTTCGCCTCGATCTGTCGGATACGCTCACGCGTTACATCAAACTCCTTGCCGACCTCCTCGAGCGTTCTGGCTCTCTGATCATCCAGACCGAAGCGCAATCTCAGAACCTTCTTCTCGCGCTCTGTCAGCGTCTTCAGGACCTCGTCCAGCTGTTCTTTCAACATCGTCTCGGCAGCAGCCTCAGCCGGTACCGGCACATTATCATCCTGGATAAAGTCACCCAGATGCGAATCTTCCTCCTCGCCGATCGGAGTTTCCAACGAAACCGGCTCCTGCGAAATCTTCTGGATCTCACGCACTCGCTCCACCGGAAGATTCATCTTCTCGGCAATCTCTTCCGGATAAGGCTCTCGTCCGAGTTCCTGCAAGAGCTGTCTCTGCACACGGATCAACTTATTGATCGTCTCAACCATATGAACCGGAATACGAATGGTTCTCGCCTGATCGGCAATCGCACGCGTGATTGCCTGGCGAATCCACCAGGTCGCGTACGTGGAAAACTTGTATCCTTTTTTATAATCAAACTTTTCAACCGCTTTGATCAGTCCCAGGTTACCTTCCTGGATCAGGTCCAAAAAGAGCATGCCACGTCCCACATAACGCTTCGCAATGCTGACAACCAAACGGAGATTGGCCTCAGCAAGACGCTTCTTGGCACTCTCGTCACCCTGTTCCATACGCATCGCAAGTTCCTTCTCCTCCTCCGGAGACAGAAGCGGCACCTTACCGATCTCCTTTAAGTACATACGTACCGGATCCTCGATGCTAAGGCCTTCAGGGACAGCCAACTCGATATTCTCGAGTTCCTCTTCCGTCGGCTCATCGTCGACATCGGACATGATCTTATCGTCCTCCGGCTCATCGTCCTCAACCATGGTGGTGATCCCGACGTTATCAAGCGCCTCGTAGAGCTTGTCCTTCTTTTCCTCGTCGAAATTCACTCCCTTGTCGGTCAGGACCTTCTCGATCTCGGCGACATACAACGCATTATCGCTCTTTTTCGACATCTCAACCAATGTGTTGATGATATCCTTCATGACCTCCATTTCCTGATCTTCCGTTACTTCCACATTTTTCTCCTTTTTCATGAGGATTCCTCCATTCTTTATGCTATAAAAATGATATAAACAGGATCGTTTATTCATATTATAGATCGATCTTTAACTGTTGAAGGCGCTTTCTGTCCTCCAGAAGCTTTTGCACCTCCTCGATGCCGGCCGCATGTGCACTCCGATACTCCAAAGAAGCTTTCAGAAGTCCCATCACCACCTCGCTAATGGTACGGGTTTCCTTTTCTTCTTCCCCATCCATTTCTTTATGAAAAATACCCGCGACCTTCGCCTGTGTGTCCACATCCTCGAAGTGGTTCAGTATCGCAGCAGGATCCACCTGCCCGGTGGTCTCAAGCTGTCCGTAGACCTCTCTTGCTACCTGTGTGTACGGCTCATCAATAAAGTCTTCCGGACTCACATACGCCTTTAGCCGGGCAAAGTTTTCCGGATGCTCACAGAGCCAGGTAAGCAGTATTCCCTGTCCTTCGGATATGGCGTCCTCCTTCAGATCATGCCCCTTTATGACGCGCTCCTCCTGCCTTTTGTCATAGTCGATACCGACTCGCTTGGCGCTTTGTTTTATCACCATCGTTCGAAAATCATCCGCACGCGCACCGTACTCCCTGGCAAAAGCTTCTATATAATTTGTACGCTCAACCTCATCCTCAAATTCCACGATGTGGTCGGCGATCTCAAGCATAAACTTTGTTTTCTCACTCGGATCGTCCATATCATACTTCTTCGCGATCACATCAACCTCGAAGAAGAAACTGATGCGGGCATTTTTAATCCGCTCCTCAAACGCATCCCTTCCGAGATTCTTGATAAACTCGTCAGGATCCTTATGCGGTTCCATACGGATTACCTTGGTACGAATCCCGTACTTCCTCAGCATCGGTATTGCCTTCATCGCCGCCTTCGTACCGGCATTATCACTGTCAAAGCAGACATACACCAGATCCGTCATACGTTTAATAAGCGACGCGTGGCCATCCGTAAAAGCCGTTCCCAGCGCTGCAACCGCGTTGGTAAACCCGGCCTGATGCATGGCGATCACATCCATATATCCCTCACACAGGATCAATCCGTCATCGAGTTTACCATGCAGATAATTGATCCCGTACAGATTCCTTCCTTTATCGAAAACCGGTGTCTCGCGGGAGTTCAGATACTTCGGTTCCCCATCTCCCATCACGCGCCCGCCGAAGCCGATCACGTGATTGCGACGGTCAACAATCGGAAACATAACACGGTTCCAAAACTTATCGTATGGTCCCCGTCTCTCATCGTAGCCGAAAAATCCACTCGCCTTCAAAACATCATCGGTGAAGCCCTCTTCCTTTAGAAATCGATACAACCCACCGGATTGCGGCGCGTAACCGAGCGCGAACTTCTGCAGCATCTCATCGTTAATCCCACGCGACTTCAGATAATCCATACCGACCTGCCCCTTGGGATGGCGAAGGCACTTATAATAATACCTTCCGGCCAACGCGTTTACCTCAAAGAGTTTATCACGCAGCGAATCTCTTTTTTTCGCCTCAGCATTATGCTCGATCTCAGGCAATGTGATACCTTCGCGTTCTGCCAGAAACTGCACGGCTTCCACGAAGGTCATGTTTTCATAATCCTGTAAAAATGTAAAGACATCGCCTCCTTTGTGACAGCCGAAACAGTAAAACATTTTTTTGCTCGGTGTCACCATAAAAGATGGCGTTTTCTCGTTGTGGAACGGGCATAATCCTTTATAACCGGCTCCGGATCGCTTTAACGACACATACGTCCCGATCAGATCCACTATATTACAACGATTACGGATATCGTCAAGTATCTCGTCCCCGTAGTACATCAAAATCCCCTCTCTAATAGATTGACCACATCTTTGGTATAGCCAGCTCTGTATAGGTTTTGACAGCGTAGTTATCCGTCATACCGGCGATAAAGTCACACACGACGCGTTCCTTCTCTTCCCGTCCCTCGCTGATCATTCGGACGAACTCATCCGGAAGAAGTTCCGTATCATGAATATAAAACTCAAACAGACGACGGATCAGTGCCTGCGCCTTTCCTTCCTCCTGCTTAGCAATCGAATTCACATAGACACGGTCAAACATAAAGCGTCTGAGCTCCATAAACACCTGCCCGACCTCATCGGAAAGTATGATCATACCTTTTTCCTCACTGGTCTTTATCAGGTCATGGATCAACGTATTCAGTCTCTCACGCAGTGTTTCTCCGAGGATCTTCTTGGCTTTATCCGGAATATCGTCATCGGTGATCACACCACCGCGGATCGCGTCATCAATGTCGGAATTGACATAAGCAATCTTATCGCAGATCCGGACAACCTGTCCCTCTCTGGTAGCCGGTTCGCCGGCCGTGGAATGATTGCGAATACCGTCTCTGACCTCAACCGTGAGATTCAGCCCCCGACCGTTTTTCTCAAGCTTTTCAACCACGCGGATGCTCTGCTCCTGATGGCGGAAGCCACCCGGTACAATGGCATTCAGCTCTCTCTCTCCGGCATGTCCGAACGGCGTATGCCCGAGATCATGTCCTAGCGCAATCGCCTCCGTAAGATCCTCGTTAAGACGAAGCGCCTTGGCAACGGTACGCGCGTTCTGCGAAACCTCCAGCGTATGCGTCAGACGATTGCGATAATGATCACCCTTCGGTCCCAAAAACACCTGCGTCTTTCCCTTCAACCTGCGAAAGCTCTTGCTGTGAAGGATGCGATCGCGGTCTCTCTGATAAACCGGCCTCAGATCGCAAGGCGGCTCATCATGATCTCGCCCTTGCGAAGCATCGGAAAAAGACGCCTCCTTACACAGTATATCATGCTCGCGCTTCTCGAGTTCTTCTCTTATTGTCATAAATAACCTCGTTTTATTCCCTGAACGAATTTCATCTTCTTCTCAGCGAAGGAGCGCAAGCGCTCAATACGCTTCGAAGTGCGATGAAATTCGATCATCGTACCATTCGTCATCAAGATCAGAATTTTCAGCATTTCATATAAGATGAATCCAATTATCTTGCCAATCATCTCGAAGATCAGTTTTTACTGCCCTTCGAGGCGTATTTGGCGCATGCGCCACTTCGCCGAGAAGAAAGTAAAAACTGATCGACATCAACGGAACTCACATTAGATAAATACAACATGAAAAAGGGATTTCCTTTTTTTTGATAAAAAAAATGCGCCCGGATCGAACAAAGTACGAAAAATCGTACTATTCTTGGTGTTTGGCGCGCTTCGAGAATCGGCAGCCGCAGTAATCCTGCCGATACAGATCATATTCCCCCGAGAGCTCTATGCTGCGCTTGTACCCGTTTTTCTTTTTGAAATCCGATGGCAGATACGGCACCTGATATACTTTTGCCAGCTCCTCACCGATCTTCATCAACAGATCCGCATCTTTGTGCGGACTGATGGAAAGCGTGGTACACCAGAGATCATAGGCCCCTCGTTTTGCTTCCGATGCTGTTTTTTCGAGGCGAAGCCGAAAGCATTTTTCACACCGGCGACCTCTCTCCGGTTCGTCTTCAAGGCCCTTAGCCACATCCAAAAAGCGTTCCGGTTCATAATCAGCATCGATCCAGTCGATCTCAGGCCCATACGAAACCTCGGAAAGATAACGCTTTAACTCCGCTTTTCTCTTTTCGTACTCCTCTGCTTCCGTAATGTTCGGATTATAAAAAAATATCGTGATCCGGAAGAACGTATGAAGATACTCCGTCACGTAACTCGAACACGGGGCGCAACAACAATGAAGCAGCAGACGCGGCTCCACATTGTTAAGCCCCTCAATATAGGCATCAAGCTCTTTTTGATAATTTCGCATACAGATTCAACCTCAACGCGTTTAAGCAAACGGTAACGCTCGACAGGCTCATGGCCGCCGCTCCGATCATCGGATTCATCTCCAGTCCGAAGAGGCCTGCCGCCAAAGGAATACATACTATATTATAGAAAAATGCCCAGAATAGATTCTGGTGAATGTTACGAAGCGTGAGCCGGCTCAGTCGTATCATTTTGACAACATCACCAAGACTTGAATTCATCAAAACGACATCCGCGCTGTCGATCGCTACATCCGTTCCGTCACCGATCGCGATACCAACATCCGCAAAGGTAAGCGCAGGCGCATCATTGATGCCGTCACCAACCATTGCGACCTTGCCGTGTTTTTCTCGGATCGCTCGCACATGCGCTTCCTTACCGTCAGGAAGCACCTCAGCGATCACCTCATCCACACCGACTTCATCCGCGATTGCACGAGCCGTCTCAAGTTTATCCCCACTTAACATGGTAACTTTCAGGCCCATCTTTTTCAGTTCCCGGATCGCACCTTTGGAGTCCTCGCGAATCATTCCGGTCATAGAGGGATCACCGTAAGTGATCGTCCCCGTTTTGTCAAGAACGATGTTTGGAACACGTCCGGCCATCTCGAGAGCCTCACTGGTCTTAAACAGGATTCCGTTCTTCGCTCCGATCCCGTTTCCGACCATGATAGCCACCGGAGTAGCCAAACCGAGAGCACAGGGACAGGATATAACCAGAACGGATATCGCCCTTGCCACAGAAAAAGCAGCCGTCTGACCGGCTATCAGCCATCCGGTCATCACAAAGATCGCAATTCCGATCACTGCCGGCACAAAAACTGCCGATACCTTGTCCGCGATCCTGGCAATCGGTGCCTTGGTAGCAGCCACCTCGGAAACCAATTTAACGATACCGGCCAATGTCGTATCTTCCCCGATACGTGTTGCCCTGCACCGGATCTCTCCGGACATATTAACCGTTCCGGCACTGACCGTATCCTCCGGTTTTTTAGGGACAGGTGCCGATTCCCCTGTCAGCGCGGACTCATTGATCGCTCCGTTCCCCTCCAAAACAAATCCGTCGACAGGCACGGTATAACCCGGTTTTACGATGAACTCATCTCCAACCTGTACCTCTTCGATTCCGACACGCACTTCCTTTCCGTCTCGTATCAGCACGGCCGTCTTTGGTGCTAACTTCATCAGACTTTCAAGCGCATTTGTTGTGCGCCCTTTTGAGATTGCCTCGAGAAGCTTACCCACCGTGATCAATGCAGGGATCATGGCCGCGGATTCAAAATACAACTGATCGTGATACATATCCGCCAGGGACTGCATCGTCTCGCCGCCCGCCAGATGACCGCACATCGCGTAGAGTACATACAAACTCCATAAAAAAGAAACCGATGAACCAAGCGCCACCAGCGAATCCATATTCGGCGACAGATGAAGCAAAGACCGATACCCGTTGGCAAAAAACTCGCGATTGATTCCCATAACAATCAGCGCTAAAAGTAACTGTGTCAGGGCAAGCGCGATATAATTCCCTACAAAAAACGGTGGCAAAGGAAGTCCAAGCATCATATGTCCCATGGTCGTATACATAAGCGCAAGTAAAAATACCACCGATGCGATCAATCGATGCTTCAGATGACGTATCGTTTCCTTTTGGAATCCACCCGGAGTTTCCGTAGACTTAGAGACGAAAGATGAAACCGGAGCGTCTTTCTCTGTCCCCTGAACAGATGCCGTATAGCCGGCCGCTTTAACGGCCTGTATGACAGCTTCCGGACCGGCATCACCCTCGACGCCCATAGAATTGGTCAATAGGCTTACAGAGCAGGATGTCACACCGGGCACCCTGCTCACAGCCTTTTCAACGCGTGCCTGACAGGCCGCGCAACTCATTCCTTTTACCTGATACTGTTTCATACCGTTTTTTCAAATTGTTTTCCGCAGTTAGCACAGAACTTGGATCCCGGAGTGATCACGGTTCCGCATCCGCTGCAGTATCTCGGTGCTTCTGCTGTTGCATCTGTCGGTGTCGGATTGATCGGTGTCGGATTTACCGGCGGGACATTCCCCTGCGGTCCCATACCGTTCGGTCCATCCGGAACAAAACCTTCTTTCTCCCAATGTCCCTGATACTGAGCCTTTCCAAAAGCAAGGATACACAGAAAAACGACAGGCACAAAGAACATACCAACCAGGAATCCACCACTCTTTCCAAATGCCTGTCCCAGCTTAATATGTGCAATGATAGAAAAGATTGCAGCAATCAGCAGAACGATAGATGCGGCCCCGACCATAAGTACCCAAACAGCAGCACTTCCATTAATATTCGAGACAAATCTGTCGATGGAATCCCGACCGTAATCCAATCCGAACATGTAACCCATGTAACTGCTTCCGTAACTCATAGCCAGGATAAACATACCGAGAAGCATCGCGCCGATACCACAGGCCTCTAAAACAATTGTTGCAACACCCATTTTTCTCTTCCAAGAAATCTGAAACAGATCATAGATGTTCAAAAATGGAATAATCGCGTGCCACCCGGGCTTACCGGCCTTTTCAAAAATCTTCCAAAGTGCTATGATCGTCAGTACGATAGCCGCAATACTAATGATTGCCGAGATGACCGATGCCGCCATATAAGCTCCTGCATAAGCGGAACTGTAGACGTCGTTGTAGTTGTCAAAACCATCCATAAATCCTGAGAAATCATCAAATCCATTCATTATTCTTTCCTCCTATTCTTTACTCATACTATTTATATTTAACGGTTTTTACACCGGAGCCACGTATGGCATTTTTCATCATTATCTTCGTTACATAGGTTGAATATACCGTTACTTTTTTGACTCGTTTCCTTTTTTTGAACGAACTCCTCTTAACGCTGACAACCTTATAATACTTACCGTCAGAAAGCAATATTTTCTTTGGTATGGAAGCGGAAGTCATTGTTTTTTTGACCATGCAATTATAATAAGCAACGGTCCTGTTCTTGGGATTTACAATCTTATAATCTGCGCGCTTCTTTGATGTCCCCGCCCTGACCACGTTTCCTTTTTTCAGCTTCGGTGTAGCACTTGGAGCCGCTGTTGGTTTGGCGCTCGCCATCGGTGACGGCGTAACAGTCGGAGCCACTGTAGCGGTACTTTCCGGGCTCTCTGTCGGTGCCACTGTAGCTGTACTTTCCGGGCTCTCTGTCGGTGCCACTTCTGAAGTTCCCGTTGGAGAAGCATTCGGATCCGCACTCGACAACGCGTCCGGGTCCCCGGAAGGATCAATCGTCGGCTCAGGCGTCGGCGTCGGTTCGGGCGTCGGTGTCGCCATTTGTGAACCATTATAAGTGTCTAACATGGAAAGCTTTGGATACGTATAAAAATAATGCAATGAATCCGGTTCCGTCATCCCTTTCATGGCGTTGATAAACCAGGATTTGAAATCCAATGGATCCATGTAAACTCCGCGATTTCGCAATTCAGACAGTGCCACCGCCATAGCTCCGCATACAACAGCCGTCGCATGTGACGTACCATTCGACGCGAGATACTTTTCACCAATACTTGTTGTAATCAGTTTTTCGCCGGGAGCCGCCAGCTCATACTCTACGCCCTCTCCGGGTTCAATATCCCAGTTGGTAAAGTCTGCCAGTGCACCGTTTTTTCCATATGCCATGACACCGGTAACAAAATCATACGCTGCCGGATATGCCGGTTTCATGGTCGTATCATTTTCATTGCCGGCCGCCGCGACAAGAACACAGGACTTGCTTGCCTCTTCAAGTTTTTCTCTGAGACTTTCAACTTTTTGAAAGGTAGAAAACGACATGTTAATGATATCAGCGCCGTTCTTAACGGCATAATCAATCCCATCAATAGCGTTTTGTACAGAGAATTGTCTGCTTGAACCGATCTTAACCGGCATCACCTTGATTCCCGGAGCCACACCGTATGACTGTCCGCTATTCATTACCATAATTCCCGTCATCTGCGTACCATGTCCATGCGAATCATCCATCGGAGCATCGGGATTGTAAATATTGCCGCCATAGATGTCATCAACATAGCCGTTTCTGTCATCATCAAATCCGCTAACACCGTAGTATTCCGCCTCATTCACCCAGAAATTATCTTTTGAAAATGCCGGGTGGGTCAACTCAACTCCGGTATCAAGGATTGCAACCACGACGTCCTGACCCGGTTGGCGTCCATTGCTTCGGATCCTTGCCGCTACATCATAGGCGCCAATATCTTTCTGAAACCAATTCCATTCTTCCTCGGTCGCCACTCGATTTTTTTTCAGTTTGTCTTTTTCCTCCACCGAGGTTACCAAATGCAGAATCACATCGGAATCATCCGATCTGGCTTGTATAGACTTCCCACATTCCGGTCCGTATAGCGCCGATATAACCAGCGACAGTACCAACCACACGGAAAGGTACACGCGTTTATTCTTCGACAACTTCATGATTAATCCTCAAACGACACGGACACAAAGCTGTATCCGGTTTCCTCCACTACATTTTTTATAACATCCTCACTTACCGCGCTGTCTGTAACAAACGTAGTCTCACCTTTTTTATGCGAAGACTTAACCTTCTTTGCCTCAGGAAAAACGCGCCGTATCGCGTCGTTCATATGAGCTTCACACATTCCACACATCATTCCGTCAATCTTTACTCTTGCTTTCATTTTTCATCTCCATTTTTGTTTTCAGTCATTATACTATACTCTGATCGATTTAGCAACCGCAATTATTTACAAATCCGATCGAGACATAACCATCGACGATTGCTTCAAGATCCGTGCCCTCTTCACCGATGCCGGTCCACTGACCGTCCACCATTAGTTCAACCATTCCATTTGCATTTTTGCGTGTCTGCTTGTATCGATCCTTGTAAAACATACCTCTTGATACCTTGCGGTCGCGTTTGATTCCCTTACATCCGGAAAGAGGACCATGCGGGAAATTGATGTTTACCACCTGTCCATAGGCAAGCTTGAGTTCCATCGCTTCTTCCAAAACTTCATCAAGATAAGCATCTGCAATCTCATGACACTCGTCTGCCGATTCGGAAACAGCGATCGCGTGATACCCCTGAAATGCACCTTCAAACGCCGCGCCCAGTGTGCCCGAGTATTGAATATCCGTAGCCGCGTTATACCCGTAATTGATACCGGATAGCAACACATCCGGCCTTTCCGGAAGCACATTCAGTCCTCCGACACGGACACAATCCGCCGGCGTCCCGCTGCACGCGAATGCTTTCACTCCCTCTACCGGAAACTCCGGAAACGGTGTTATCTCGATCGATGTCCGCAGAGTGATCGCGTGCGAGCAGGCGCTTCGCTGACTCTCCGGAGCCACAACCCATACCTCACCGAATTTCAACGCCGCCCTGGTCAATCGGATTAATCCATCCGCTTCTATCCCATCATCGTTTGTGATCAGTATTCGTTTCATGTCTTGCACGCATTCTCCTTTTTATAAGCTTTCCGGAAGCACTTCATTCAAACTCCCGGTTCGATAACCCTGAAGATCCAGACTGACATACGCGAAGCCCATCGTCTTCAGCTTATGATTAACATCAAGTCGTATATCCCCACGCATAAAACGGCTGAAATCATTGGGGCTCAACTCGATTCTGGCAATCACCGTATTATGCACACGCACGCGAACTTCCTGAAACCCAAGCTCATGAAGATAAGCCTCTGCCTGCTCCACCATCTTCAGTTTTTTTACGTCTATAGACTCTCCGTATGGAATTCTCGTAGCCAGACAGGCATACGAAGGTTTCTCCCATGTCGGAAGATCCAACGCACGGGAAAGCGAACGGATTTCTTTTTTGGTAAATCCCAATTCTTTCAGCGGACTGCGAATATGTATCTCCTCGAGTGCCTTCATCCCGGGACGAAAATCTCCCATGTCATCAACGTTTGATCCTTCGATCACATGAAAAATGCCCCGCTCTTCCGCCAGTTTTTTCATCTGTGAAAAGAGACTCTTTTTACAAAGATAACAACGGTTAGGAGGGTTCTCGGCAATCCCGTCAATCTTCATCACTTCCGGGTGGAGAACCAGTTGGCGTATCCGATTCATCTTACAGAATTCTCTGGCCTCTTTACACTCCATCCCGGGCATCAGTTCGGACTCTGCCGTCACAGCAAGAACCTGATCTCCCAGCGCCTCCTTGGCCGCAAATAGTAAAAATGTCGAGTCCACTCCGCCACTGAAGGCAACTGCTACACGCTGATAAGACTTGATGGTCTTCTTCAACACGTCATATTTATCGATCAAAACACTGTTATGCATTTCAACTCTCCTGTGCTTTCCTTCGATAAGCGATGCCAAATGTTCCCGGTCCACAGTTGATCGTTACCGCTGAGGATGTGTTGACAAAGTATACATCATCCACATCAACGCGATGACGGATTTCTTTTTCAAGCCATTCGCGTTCCGATAATTTCAATCCGACATATGGCACAACAATTACACTGTTATCGATACCGGAAGGTTTTTTCAATGCTTTGCGAATCATTTTTCTCCAGGCATACTGTCTCGTTCCCAATATCAAATGTCGTATCTTCAACCTTCCATTTTTGACATAGACAACCGGATGGATTGCGAGCGCTCGCACAACATTACCAATACCGCGCTTCATTTGGCCGGCCGCAACCAAAAAATCCAGGTTTTCAACAAGGAACCCTCCGACTATACGCTGCTTGAGATTCTCGATCTCATCAAGAATCTTGTAAGGTTCCATGCCATGTTGTGCCATTCTGGCAGCTTCGACAACTATAAGGCCGAACGCACCGGATAAATGTTCGGAATCAACCACATAGACGTTGTCGAAGTTTTTGGCTGCTTCGACAGCAGCCGGATAACTGGAATTCTCAACCATATTTGTCATGGAAATATGGATCACGTTTCTGGCATCACGAAGTTTGTCAGCGAAAAAGGTCTCAAAACTCTCCGTGTCAATGGGACGAATACGCGCGGACCTGTTCGGCCTGTTATAATAACGGAGAATACCTTCGGAATTAATATCGATCTCATCCCGAAAAACGCCATCCTCGGTAACAACCGAAACCGGGATAACCGATATCCCGTTTTCTTTAGCGACACTTACGGGTATCGAAGCCACACTGTCCGTTGTTATCGCCACCATAGCCTTGGTTCGATGTTCATCACGCCACAGATTGCTCTTGGCTTCGATATCCTTTTTCTTATCTGTCATCGTTACAAGTTCACTCGGAAGATGCATACGCACCTCATCCTCCAGCGCAGCCCCGTTGATTGGCTTTACCAGGTAACCGTCAAACCCTTCTCTAAAATACATCGCCGCCACTTCGGATCCTGCATTCGCGGTAAGAGCGATAACTTTTGACTCTTTACAGTAACCACCGGTCTGCTGTCGAATCTTATGGAAGCACTCAATACCATCCATTCCCGGCATCTTATGATCCATCAGAATCACATGATACTTATGCTCCAGCGTATGAGCCAGTGCCTCTTCCCCGCTCTCTGCACATGTCACTTCTATCTTGGTATCCCGAAGGAGTTTTTTTACAACAAGAAGATTGGTAGAGGTATCATCAACCACAAGCACCCTGGCCTTCGGCGCTTCAAAACTGGTTTGATAATCCGCGAAAGGATTTTTACCGGATTTTTTCTTGAAATCCAGTTCGCCGATCATACGATCCCCGACCTGACGTTGCGGAATCTCAATCGTAAACGTCGACCCCTTAGTATATACACTGTCTACGGAGATTCGTCCATCCATCAGATCTACAAGGGATTTAACGATGGATAATCCGAGCCCGGTCCCCTCGATCATGGAATTCTTCTCTTCATCGACTCGCTTAAAAGCGTCAAAAAGATACGGAACACTTTCCTTGCGTATTCCCATTCCGGTATCCGTGATCGTATACACGGTCTTGACTATTCTTTCATCCAAAGCTTCATGATGAACCGACAATGACACCTGTCCCTCATTGGTGTATTTGACAGCGTTATTCAATACATTGATCAGAATCTGCTTAACGCGAACTTCGTCACCCATCAGTTCATCCGGGAAACTTGGTGATACATCTACATGGAAATCAAGGTTTTTCTCACTGGCTCGCACCCCGATCATTCCGACCACATCCAGTATCATATCACTACTGACATAGGTTACCGGTGTAAGTTTCATCTGGCCGGATTGCACCTTCGACATATCCAATATATCATTAATAATGTGCAAAAGCATACGACCGGCTGACTGAATCGCCGTCGCATCCTCATTGATTTCCTCAGACGCGTCCTCACGAAGGATCATCTCATCCAGTCCGATAATAGTATTGATCGGTGTGCGGATCTCATGACTCATACTCGAGAAAAATCGATTCTGCGCTTGGTTCAACTCATCGATCTCATCCTTTTGTTCTCTTGTCTTTTCATTCTCTTTGCGAAGCAATGCCGTCTGAAAAATGATCATGATCAGGATGATCCCACCAACAAGAATAAAGGAAAACAGGGAATCCTGGTACTCTGTTTCAAATGAACGCTGGAGCGCAAGCGAAGGATAGAACCAATACAGATAATATGTCACACCAACTGCTATCGATTCTATGATAAGCATGATCACACGCCCCTTGCCACGAAGCATCATCGCGATAAAAACGGTGTCAAATACATTCCACACGGTCGCCCCGCCGTGGATCGCGCCGCTGGAAAAAAAGTTTAACGGAAGAAATACCACAACCAGCAAAAAGGCGACTATGTACGAGACGGCAGTTACTTTATCAAAAACAAGAGCAACAAGTGTAAATCCCAAAAATAATACAAAAGCTATCACACAGAAAATGACTGACTCGACAGTTTCTCCAATTACAAACCCACTGATGGCTGCAAGAAGACACCCAAACAGTCCAATTGAAGCAAGCAGCGCAAACATACGCTTATTGGATTCAATGTCACTATTGGTGAGATATGCATATGCCTTTTTAATCAGTTTCATAACCGGCCTCCCTTTATCTGCGGTAGAAGTCTCGAATCGCTTCAGTCAGTACCGAATACAACGTGATTGCCTGATTGTGCTCCATCCTGACATCCTCAATTCGTCCTTCACCGGATGCCCGTTCCAATCGCTCAGCGATATCACCGATCTCTAG
>JAEEGL016814587.1_pt1 | contig 18758 bp, 14 predicted proteins | sample 9134231 | NCBI WGS metagenome assembly JAEEGL01 (sample SAMN16246548, study PRJNA631951) | gut metagenome | biome: gut microbiome; feature: rumen; material: fiber-attached | host: Bos | place: Iran: Karaj | collected 2018-10 | reverse complement strand
TCAAAGCGCCCTGAACTTCCGCCTCCGGTCATTCAGGACCCCAGGCTCGTATTCGGCGAGAACTGTCCGAAGATCAGATTCCCGGCCAGAAATGACATAGCAGGGGAGTCCGATAAGCCCGTAATCATCAAATATGCCGATTATACTGAACTCGACCGCAACAGACATGTGAATAACTCGCGCTATACCGCGTGGGCTTATGATGCACTGTTTAAGTACGGATATGACGTTTCTCTCGTTGAAGACCTTGTCATCAACTATAACAGCGAGGTTAAGGCAGGCGAGAAGGTGGAGCTCTTCATCTGCAAAGACGGCGATAAACTGACGGTTTTCGGGTATAAAAACATCGATACCAAGGTTTTTGCCGCAGAATTGACAATGCGCAAGGCTTAATGCCTTAGTTTTTTGCCTTTTTTCATTTTTTTGTTTTTCTTACTTTGTTATAATATAAAAATGTTTGAGTTTATTGGAGGCAACAATGATCGAGATTAACAATCTGGTGAAGAGATATGGCAACAAAACTGCCGTTAATGATATCTCTTTCACGGTAAACGATGACGAGATCTTGGGTTTTTTGGGACCCAACGGTGCCGGTAAGACAACAACCATGAATATCATAACCGGATATCTGTCCTCAACTTCGGGCAGTGTCAGGGTTAACGGCCACGATATTCTCGAAGAACCCGAGCTCGCCAAGAAGTCTATCGGTTATCTTCCTGAGAATCCGCCGCTCTATTTTGATATGACTGTTCTCGAGTATCTTAACTATGTATGCGATCTTAAGCAGGTTCCTAAGGATAAGCGCAAGGTCCAGCTCGACAGGATCCTGTCGATGGTCAAGATATCCGATGTTAAGAACAGACTCATCGGAAACCTCTCAAAGGGTTACAGACAGAGAGTCGGTATTGCCCAGGCAATGGTCGGCGATCCGCCGATCCTCATTCTCGACGAGCCTACGGTAGGTCTCGATCCCAATCAGATCATTGAGATCAGAAAGCTCATCAAATCATTATCCAAGACTCATTCGATCATTATCAGCTCACACATTCTGTCCGAGATACAGGAGATCGCAGACAGAGTAGTCATCATCAACCGCGGTAAGGTTGCAGCAATCGATACGATCACTGACCTCTCAAAGAGACTTTCCGGCCAGTCGAAGATCCTGATGACATTCAAGGGATCTGTTAATGCCTGCGCCGAGGCTGTACGTTCCATCCCGGGCGTTCAGAATGCAGTTCCTCGTGTAACCGACAATAAGGTCAGCCAGGTTGAGATCAGTATTCTTTCCAACCACTCAAATGACGTAAGAGAAGCGATATTCTTCCTTATGGCCAAGAAAGAATGGCCTATCCTTGAGATCCGTTCACTGGATCCTACTCTTGAGGAAGTATTCCTTAACATTACAGCCGCAAAGAGGAGGTCTAACTGATGTTAGCGATTTTTAAGAGGGAGTTTTTATCCTACTTCAGATCTCCCGTAGGATATGTAGCAATCGCAATCTTCTCATTCCTGTCGGGATTTCTCTTTTTCTCACAGTTTGCAGGCGGTTCCGTCAATATCGGAAACGAAGTTATTTCTCTCAGATCTTTCTTCGTTATAATCGTTCCCATCATTACAATGGGCCTTTTTGCAGAAGACAAAAAGAGAGGTACGGATATCCTGTACTACACGACACCCATAAGTCTTTTCTCTGTTGTACTTGGCAAGGTCCTCGCTGCATTTGCTCTTTATGCGATCATGTTCATTAACGTTATAATTCACGCGATCGTTACTGTTGCATGCGGCGGTACTGTCGGTATCGGTGCAGTCGGAACGATCATCGTATTCTTCTTCATGGCATTTATGTTCATCTCGATCGGTATGTTCGCTTCATGCATTACTGACAGTCAGATCATATCTGCAATCGTTGCTTTTATCATGATCCTTATCTGCCAGCTCGTAACAACAATCGGACTTTATGTCGGCGGTGCTGCAAATTCTCTTGCACTGGTGCTCGGCTCTGATTCCGATAAGGCAGCCTCATTCGGAAGAGGCGTTAAGAACGTTATCTCCTGGCTGGATCCTTTTACCAAGACTCAGGATTTCGGTCTTGGCGTTTTCTCAGTTTCCGCTCTTATCTTCCTGATGTCAGTAGGTCTTCTTTTCCTTTACATGACTTACAGGGTTCTTGAAAAGAAGCGCTGGAGCCAGGCTTGACGGAGGGGAAGAACATGAGTAAAGAAACCACAAATGATAATAAGATGACAGATTCCAGATCAGATAAGCTCAAGCTCTTCTCGATCGCATCTGTAGTTATACTTGCACTTATCGTTATCCTCGGAAATTTCCTTTTCGATAAGATCCTCGGAAACGCGCTTACATTTGATTTCTCAGACACGAATTCGAATACGGTTTCCAAGGTAACAGAAGATTATCTTAAGGGACTGCCCCAGGATACACATATCAGGATCGTCGGACTTTTTAACCGTCCCGACAATGTATCCGGAACATACTATCAGTACATCATTCCCGTACTTGATGACTATGTTAAGAAGTCAGACGGCAAGGTTACGGTTGAGTATATCGATCCTACTGAACAGCCTACGATCATCAGCTCTCTGGATCCTGCAAATGCATATGATCTCTCGAGCAAGAGCGGCAGCTTTGTTGTTGAGTATAACGGCAGGCTGAAGGTTATTACCGCTCTGGATTGTTATCAGTATGACCAGGCTACATATCTGTCCACCGGATACTATGTAATCACAGGCAATAACACGGAATTCACGTTCTCTAACGCAATGAATTCACTCACACAGGGTTATTCCTGCAAGGCTTATATCGTTACCGGCCTTAAGGAATCAGGCAGTGCGAACATCAAGAAGATCCTTGAGTCCATGTCTGTTGAGGTATCAGAACTCCAGGCATCCGATAATTTCGCAATCCCTGATGACTGCAGCCTTCTCATCCTCAACGGTCCCAACACCGATATATCCGAGAAGATGTATGTCGCAATGTCTGATTACATCAGCAAGGGCGGTAAGCTCTTTATTGCTGTTGATTACAGCGCCGTCAACGTTACCGAGAAGTTCGACAGACTTAATAAACTCGTTAACCAGCTCGATATCAACATCGATCCGCTGCTCATCAGCGAGAACGATCCCGGATATCAGCGCGGCGGTTATTCGATCGATTCTGTCGTTACAGCAGTCGGTGATTTTGCAGGCTATGTATCTGTTCCATATCTGCACAGCACATATGCCAGATCTGTTCGAAAAGTTGATATTCCCGATTCGTACAACAATGTTTCTCCTGTTCTCGCAACGAGCGAAAACGCTGCAACCATGGAGATCGATGAATACGGCAATCCCGTTGAAGGCGGCGTTCAGGTAACAGGCAAGCATTACGTTGCTTATTATGCGAGTGCACCTGCGGGAGCTGAGATGTTTGTTTTCGGAACTCTGGATTTCTCATCTGATGCATATATCGATGAGTATTCACTGAACGACAGCAACGTTGATTTCTTCAAGGCATGTGTAAGAGAACTTACTGATTCCCGGACAGGTGATCAGTTGAATATTGAGTCCAAGACGGTCGATAACTTCGAACTCGATGTACAGAAGGCAACTTCATCCAAGGCAACTCTGATGATGGTTATCTTCATGATCATCATTCCTGTTATCCTTGTTGCCATGGCAGTAATCGTTTACGCAAAGAGGAAGAATCTCTAATATGAAGTCAGCGAAGAACCTTCTTATCCCGTTCATAATACTGATCGCGCTGGTAATCGGCGTGATCGTGTATTTCGTTGTCGAGAACAGCTCTACAACAGGTTCTTCCGAGTCTTCATCAGGTCTTCAGGACGTCATTTATTACAATGCTCCTGACATTGCTTCGCTTACTGTTGAGAGCCGTGATTCCGGCCACAAGACAACGGTTAAGAACAGCGTTGATGCCAGCGGCGCAGTCCATTACGAATATCTCGGAGATGATGCTGTAGCAGGTGAGAAGTACTCCCAGTATTATCTTGCTGATTTTGAGAGCAGCATGGCTTCGTTCTCCATTAACGGTAAGGTTTCTTCCGGTAATTTTGCTGACTATGGTCTTGATGCCCCGGCATTTACTATCACGATCAATGCAGTTAACGGTACAGTTACCACTGTATATCTTGGCAACAAGTCGCCTGACGGCCGTTATTGCTATATGAGTTATGCAGGTTCATCAGATGTCTTTACGATAAACGTTGTTAAACTTTCAGAAGCAGCTAAGACTGCGATCGATTTCCTTGATGCGACTGTATTCTCAATTGATACAAAAGATCTCACGAGTGTTCATTTTGACAGGAAGTCCGATAATCTTTCTCTTGATGCCGAGGTAGTTGTTGATGAATCAGGCAATGCGGTTTTTGAGATCGTAAAGCCTTACCATCACGGTACTTCATCTTATTTCTCAAACCTGATCAGAAGTGTTGCAAATCTTCAGATCAGCGAATATGTTGATATCAAGAGCAGTGAACTCGCTTCATACGGTCTTGATGACCCCGAATACCATTTCATTCTTAATGTTAACGACGGAACCACCATTGAACTGTTCATCAGCAGGAATGTCGGCGGTTTCTTCTATGGTCACATGACCGGATTAAACAAGTATTTCAAACTTCTTGATTACCAGGTTGACGGTGTCGCCATGCAGGAGCTTATCCTGATCGATCCGTACATCTGCTATTGCTATCCTTACGAGTATGCTTCCATCTCAGGCGCTTACGGGGATAAGCAGTTTAAGTTTGAACTTGTTGTCGATAAAGACAAGGCTCTGACTGATGATGAATCATCGGTTACATTGGACGGGCGTAATGCGAAGATCTCCGATTCAAAAGGCAGATCGTATGCATCCATGTTCTTTGAGAGCATCTCATGCATCAAGATCGGCGGCGTTGAGGTAAAGAATAATATCGATACATCGTCCGGATCTGTGCTTACGATCACTTTCCTTGATAAGAACTACAATGCCACTGTCTATGAATTCTATACCAGAGACAGTGATTCGTATTATGCATTTAAGAACGGCGAATACATGGGATTCTACGTATATTCCAGAGAACTGTTCTTCGATGCCGGTACAGATACATATAACTACGGCTGCTGGAGTGCATACGAACTCCTGAGCACCGCGATCTCAAGCAATATTAACGGAACTTACGATATACCTACAGAGTAATGACGATGGAAAACAAGAACAAAGTACAGGATAAACAGAATAAAGCCAAATCTTCCGACAATAAGTCAGAGAAGAAGGAAAAGACATATACTCAGGATGCGATCCGCAAGGGACTTACCATTGCGGTATCGATCTTTGCGCTGCTCCTTATCATCAGCTGCGCACTGATCTTCGTCGTATCCAGGAAGATAGAATCTCTCGCAGGTGCCGATGCGCAGATCAAGTTATCGGCACAGGGCGGATTTAACTGCGAGTATTCTGAAGCCCAGAAACTCTATCCTTACGGTGACGGCGTAATCAAAGTCACTTCAGAGCGTATCGCTTATCTTAACCTGTCAGGCGCCGAGATCTTCTCGCATATGATCTCTTACAAGAACCCTCAGTGCGTTACTTTCGGTGATTATGTTGCTGTATTTGACCGTGACGGTTACAGCTTTACAGTCCTTGACCAGAACGGTGTATGGTACAGCAAGCCTGTAGCAAATCCTGTTAAGTCCGTCCAGATGTCTAATGACGGTTTTATTGCTGTAATCTGCGGCAGTGACGAGTCTTTCGGTGATGTGTCCGTTTACGACAGGGAAGGAAACAACATTGCTACATGGACATCCTATAACTCAGGTTTCCCGCTCTGCTGCGCATTCAATTCCGATTCCACGCTACTTGCAGTATCAACGATCAATACGAGCGGTGCGGTCATCGTTCCTTTTGTCCGTGTTTTCTCGATTACAAATACTCCGAAGGGTTACGTAGTTTCAGATCATGCAGTATACACGACAGACGATAATGTTATGTTCGCATCCGTCTGCTATGTAGGCAAGAAGCTCTGCTGTTTCACATCCAATTCGCTCTATGAAGTTAAGGATGATACTCTGTCACAGATGAATTACGATTTCTCCGCCATCGGCTTCGTAAAGAACGTTAACGGCAATCTGTTCATCACATATGCAGACGGTGTCAGCCAGCTCAACAAGCTTGCGGTCATCAATGCAAATGACAGCATCATCTACAACTCCAACATCGGCTCTAACATCATCTGCGTTGCGCAGAATGAGAATCTCTTTGCGATCAGCGTTGATAAGAGAGTATTCATCTATAACACTTCAGGTGTTATCATCAACGATTTTTCAGTTGATGAGGAGATAATCAGAATGAACTTTATTTCAGGCAACAAGCTCTGCGTCGTATCGACGGGCGGCGTTCATACCATCAACTAAGGAGATTTATGGAGACTGAGGTTAAGCTGAGTTTTAGAGACAAGGAAAGTCTTAATAACGTCATCTTAACGGATTCATTCCGTAAGTATTGTACTGACCCGGATCAGGCTCCCATGCTGCTCGAAAACAATTATCTCGACACAAAAGACAGAACGGTTCTGAGCCGTTCCGGTTCTGCCAGAGTAAGACATGTGTCAGGCGGCGGCATAGAATTCTATGAGTTTACCGTAAAGTACGGCGGAGGTTCATCTTCAGGCCTTCACAGACGTTTTGAATGGAACATCAGAAGTGATGATGATCATTTCTCGATCGCCGCATTTAAAGAAAAAGCATCGATGGAAGACGGTGACCCTGTTGAATACCTTGATGGGGTTTTCGAGGGGTTAAAAGACGATGATCTCATCGTACTGTGCTTCAATTCTTTTTACAGGACTGTATATCAGCTCAAATATAAGAACAGCACGGTTGAAGCGTGCGTTGACAGCGGCATAATCAAAAGTCAGATAAGCGATAAGACTGATGAGATTTGTGAGCTGGAATTAGAGCTCATTACAGGCGATGAAAAGGACCTTATGGAACTCAAAGAACTCATTATGAATGAGAATGAATGCGTTCCTTTGGATAAGAGTAAATTCATGAGGACTTTGGCTTTGGCAATGGCGAACAGGTGATCTTATGAAGAGTAATGTTAACGACTGTATCATCATAGGCGGTGGAGCTGCAGGCCTCTACTGTGCGGCAAGACTCTCGAGACTTGCGTTCACGGGTAAAAAGATCCTTATTCTTGAGGGCGGCAGCAGAGTAGGCAAGAAGCTGGCTCTTACAGGAAGCGGCAGATGCAATCTGTCAAATTCCGACATTGATCTCTCTAAATATAATACGGATGATCCCGTTAAGCTCGAGAAGTGCATGAACAGATACGGTTATCTTGAGACCGCAGACTTCTATGAGAACGTTCTTGGCGTTGTTCTGGAGCAGAAGGGATCACTCATATATCCTTCAACATTGAAGAGTTCCACGGTCGTTGATGCGCTGAGATTCTATCTTACGGATAACAAGATCGAGACAGTTTATAAGGAGCATGTTGCTTCTGTTTCACGCAATAAGTTCTATGAGGTAAAGACTGATTCAGATGAGACTTATCTGGCTAAAAATCTTGTTATCGCAACAGGCGGAATCACTTATCCTAATACAGGTTCCAAAGGCGATATCGTAAATATCCTTGCAGGCATGACAGATGAATCTTTCTTCGTTCCGTTCAAGCCTGCACTCACTTCTTTAACATCCGATGCTCCTGGCATCAAGGGACTTGCCGGCATCAGATGCAGAGGAGACGTTAAGATCCTGGATCACAAGGGTAACATCAAGGCGAAGTCTGAAGGTGAGATCTTATTCACTAAAGACGGCGGCATATCCGGCATCTGCGTTATGGATGTTTCCGATGCCGTAGTGCGTCTTATTGATGACGGTGAGACCGGTATCAAGGCAGTTCTTAATCTTACCGGCAAATCCGCAGGTGAGATCTTCCAGATGATCTATATCAGAAGACAGATGTATGCGCACAGGAACTGTGCTGATGCCCTGTCAGGAATGCTGTTAAGAAACATTACTGAATTCGTAATGAAGAAGATGGATCTTAAGTGCGACAAGATGACTCTTCGTGAATTAGATGACAGGAAGATTGCCGAACTGTCAAATCTCCTGTGCGCTTTCCCCGTTGATATCACAGGCTATGGTGACGAAGACAAGGCACAGGTTTCTTCAGGCGGATTTAAGCTCTCAAAACTCGATACAAACCTTCAGGTCAAGAGCTGTGAAGGTCTCTACATTATCGGCGAAGCAGTTAACGTAAACGGTATCTGCGGAGGTTACAACCTGCAGTGGGCATGGACTTCAGCAGCACTCGCAGCGGAAGGTATCTCTCAGAATGTTCGAGATTAAGGTTAAACCCGAAGTTAAAGATACGCCCCAGAGGGTTAAGACTCCTGATTCGGTACTGATCGTAAGACAGATCAAGCGATCAGGAACCAAGGCCATGCGGGCAGGTCTCAAAGAGGTCGAAGACGGCTCCAAAGTTATTGATATTTCAAAGAAATTCATCGATGCCAGACACGGCCAGGTTCTTATAAATTACAGATTTGATTTCATTACGCCTGAAACAAAAGAGAATCGTGCTGATGAGATCAATGCCACAGGACTTCCTCTGATCGACAGCTTCAATGGCGATAAGACATATAAGCGCCCTGTTGTTGTAGGAACGGGCCCTGCAGGTCTTTATGCTGCGCTGATCCTCGCGAAATACGGATTAAGGCCGATCGTTCTCGAACGCGGTCCTGAGATGGAGCAGAGGGTCAGGGATACCGAAGCATTTAAGGACGGCAAGGCAAAGCTCAATTACAATTCCAATATCCAGTTCGGTGAGGGCGGAGCAGGCACTTTCTCTGACGGTAAACTTTATTCAGGCATAAGTTCCGGTCTTAAGGATTTTGTCCTTCAGTCCATGGTTGCGCACGGAGCGCCTGCTGACATCATGTATGATTCTCATCCTCATATCGGTACTGACAGACTGAGGAAGGTCGTAACCGGTGTGAGAAATGACATTATTGCTCTCGGCGGCGATGTCAGGTTCAATACCACATTCTTAGGTTATAAGACAAATGAGAAAGGCCTGCTCAAGAGTATCACTGTATTAAGTGATAACGGTGAGTATGAGATCCCCTGCGAAAACCTGATCCTTGCAATCGGTCATTCCAGCAGGGATACATTCAGGGCACTTCGCGGACTTCATATGGATATGCAGAATAAGCCTTTTGCAGTAGGTGTCAGGATCGAGCATTTAAGATCTGATATCGATACTTCACAATTTGGTTTTGATTCAATGTATTCGCCGGATATCACGGCTGCAAATTATAAGCTGGCTTGTGATACAAAGACCGGCCGTAAGCTTTATACATTCTGTATGTGCCCGGGTGGTGAAGTTGTTGCAGCGCAAAGCGGCCCGGAATCTGTATGTACAAACGGTATGAGTTACCGTGCACGTGATGCTGTTAACTCTAACAGCGCGCTGCTGGTTCCTGTTGATTCATATGATTTCGGTACTGATGCACTGTGCGGAGTAAGTATGCAGGATAATCTTGAAGCTCTTGCGTATATTGCCGGTGGACACAGCGGTAAAGCTCCGGCCGTAAGATACGGTGACCTGATGGAGAATAAGATCACAACAGAGTTTGGTAAGGTTAAGCCTTCTTTTAAACCAGGAGTTGTATGTGCCGATCTTAGCAAAGTTTTTCCGCCTGTGATCCTTGATACCATTAAGGACGGAATTAAGGAGATGGGCAAGAAGATCAAGGGTTTTGACGATCCCGATGCAGTTATCACTGCCATTGAGGCCAGAAGCTCTTCTCCCGTAAGGCTTTTAAGAGACCCTGAGACGCTTCAGAGCACCAATGTAAAGGGGCTCTATCCCTGCGGAGAAGGCGCAGGTTATGCAGGCGGTATCATGTCATCTGCGATCGACGGAATAAAATGCGCTAATAAACTTGCCGTTTCTGTCCTCGATTGCCCGAAACGACAATAATCAATGTTGTTTTAACGGTTTTAGAGATAAAATCAAACCATTATTGCAGGAGGTGTATATATTATGAACCAGGAAAAAAATACGGCTGTTGTTACAGTATTAGGAAGAGACAGAGTAGGAATCATCGCAGATGTCTCACGCCTTCTTGCAGATTACGGAATCAACATCAAAGATATCTCACAGACCATCCTTGATGATATCTTCACAATGGTAATGATGGTTGACCTCAAAGACCTCGTTATCGAAGAGTCCGATATCTCAGATAAGCTCACTGAATTAGGCAAGAAACTGGGTGTTCAGATCACCATTCAGCACACAGGCCTTTTCAATGCAATGCACACTATCTGATAAGGTTTTCGAGAGGTATATATGATCAACGAACATGAAATAATCGAGACAATGCAGATGTTCAACAGTCAGCATCTGGATATCCGTACTATCACTATGGGTATCTCTCTCATGGACTGCGCAGCTCCCACGGTTGAGGAATCATGCAACCGCATCTACGACAAGATCTGTAAGTATGCCGGAAAACTCGTCGAGACAGGCGAGCTCATCAGCAAGAAATACGGTATTCCGATCATTCATAAGAGAATTTCCGTTACACCTATCTCTATTGTTGCATCTGCATGCGGCGCGAAAGATTATACTCCGTTTGCACAGGTATTAGATAAGGCTGCAAGAACATGCGGCGTTAACTTCATCGGCGGATTCTCAGCACTCGTTCAGAAGGGTTACACGAATTCTGATAAGGTGCTTATCAATTCGATCCCTGATGCTCTCGCAGCAACTGAGCTCGTTTGCTCATCCGTTAATGTTGCTTCCACAAGAACAGGTATCAACATGGATGCAGTCCGTGACATGGGCGAGATCATCAAGAAGACTGCTGAAGCAACAAAGGACAAGGATGCATTAGGATGCGCCAAATTGGTAGTGTTTGCAAATGCTCCTGAGGATAATCCGTTCATGGCAGGTGCTTTCTTAGGGTCCGGTGAGCCTGAATGCGTGATCAACGTAGGTATTTCAGGTCCGGGTGTTGTTAAGCACGCATTGGAGCAGGTAAGAGGCAAGGACTTCGGTACTGTTGCAGAGACCATCAAGAAGGCTGCGTTTAAGATCACAAGAGTCGGTGAACTCGTTGCGAGAGAAGCATCCGAGAGACTCCAGGTTCCGTTCGGAATCATAGACCTGTCTCTGGCTCCGACACCTGCAGTAGGTGATTCAGTTGCAAGACTTCTCGAGGAATTCGGTCTTGAGACATGCGGTACATGGGGCACAACGGCTGCGCTCGCTATGCTCAATGACGCCGTAAAGAAGGGTGGAATCATGGCTTCTTCTTATGTAGGCGGTCTGTCAGGCGCATTCATTCCGGTATCTGAGGATGAGGGCATGATCGCTGCAGCAAGATCAGGATCGTTAAAGCTCGAGAAGCTGGAAGCAATGACATGCGTATGTTCCGTAGGTCTCGACATGATCGCCATCCCCGGTGACACAACTGCAGAGACTATCTCCGGCATCATCGCAGATGAGATGGCAGTAGGTACATTTAATAACAAGACAACAGCTGTAAGGCTTATCCCCGTACCGGGTAAGACCGTCGGTGACAGCGTTGAATTCGGCGGCCTCCTGGGTACTGCGCCCATCATGGACGTTAACCGCGCGTCATGTGCTGATTTCATCCACAGAGGCGGTCGTATTCCTGCACCGGTTCACTCTATGCGTAACTGATCTAATGGGTAAAAAGAAAGAAAAAATAACAACCGGGGTTACGGGTTCTGAAGAACCCAAAAAGTCCAAAGGAAAACGTTTCTGGGAATATGTAACCGATTACAAGCGCACGACGGTTGCCATGACGCTGCCGTCTATGACGTTTGACATTGTTTATTCTTCTTTCTGTGCTGTTATGTCCGTTCTGACACTGTCATACTGGCTTACCATAATGTCCGTATACTATTTTCTCCTCTGCATGCTCAGGATCAATGTTCTCTACAGAGCAGGCAGGGGAGCTGTATTTAAGGGTAAGAGGTTTTCCGAGAGGATCAATTACCGTAAATTCTCGAGAAATCTGATATTACTTGATATCGTTTTGGCTTATGCCGTATATCTGATCGCCAAGCATCAGGTGTTGCACGATTATCCGGGCTTTCTTATCTATATCTTCGGAGCATATGTTTTATATAAAGTGATCCTTGCAATAATCAATTTCTTCAAGGCGCAGAGATCAAAGTCACTTACGGCATTATCTCTTCGTAAGATCGGTGCTGTTGAAGCTATGGTATCAACCCTCTCACTTATGTGGGCTCTGTCTCACAGAAAAGTCGGGGGCCTGTCCATTTTCGCGATGCAGATTGAGAAATATATCGGTATAGTTGTTGTTGCGCTTGTGTTCCTGATGGGATTTGCGGGCGTTATCACATCAATTAAACTCAGAATAAAAGAGAAGAAAGAAGGAAATACATAAATGTGGTTTGAAGAAGCAGTTTTTTATCAGATCTATCCGTTGGGCTTTTGCGGCGCGCCTTTCGAAAACGACGGCAAACCGGAATCAAGGATCCTGAAGGTATTGGACTGGATCCCTCACATGAAGAAATTAGGCATTAACGCTATCTATTTCTCACCGGTTTTCGAGTCTGATACACACGGATATAACACAAGGGATTACGGTCTTATCGATACAAGACTCGGAACTAATGACGATTTCAAAAAGGTTGTAACCAAACTTCATAAAGAGGGAATCAAGGTTGTTCTCGACGGCGTCTTTAACCATGTCGGAAGAGGCTTCTGGGCATTTAAGGATGTTCAGGAGAAGCGTTGGGACTCACCGTATAAGGACTGGTTCCATATCTCATTTGACGGCAATTCAAATTACAATGACGGCTTCTGGTACGAAGGCTGGGAAGGCAACTACGACCTCGTAAAGCTCAACCTCAGAAATCCTGCAGTCATCGATCACATCCTGGATAAAGTAAACTACTGGATCGATTTCTTCGACATCGACGGCTTAAGACTCGATGTTGCATACTGCCTTGATCACGAGTTCTTAAGAAGACTCAGAGAATTCACTGATTCAAAGAAGAATGAGTTCCTGCTGTTAGGCGAAGTCCTTCACGGCGAATACGGCAGAATGCTTAATGAGATGCATCTGCATTCACTTACCAACTATCAGTGCTATAAGGGAATCTATTCCTCATTCAATTCATGCAACATGTTCGAGATCATGCACTCGCTCATGAGACTCTTCGGACCTGAGGACTGGACCGTATGCAGAGGCGCGCATCTCCTGTCATTTGCTGATAATCACGACGTTACAAGAATCGCTTCGATCCTTAACGATGAGAGGAATCTGCCGCTCGTATATACACTCGTATTTACAATGCCCGGAATCCCTTGTGTTTACTATGGTTCCGAGTGGGGCGCAAAAGCCAGAAAAGAAGAAGGCGATCCTGCTCTCAGAGCATGTTTCGATAAGCCCGAATGGAATTATCTCTGCGATCACATTGCTAAACTTGCCGAAGCTAAAAAGAACAGCAGAGCCCTTAATTATGGCGGTCTCCGCATTGTTGTTCTTACCAATAAGCAGGTAATCTTCGAGCGCAATTCCGGTGATCAGAGAGTCATGGTAGCGATAAACATGGATGATAATCCGTATACTGCTCATTTTGATGCAGGATGCGGCCAGGCAAAGGAACTTATCTCAGGAAATATCCATGATTTTGGCGGCGGTTCAACTCTGCAGCCTCACTCATCTGAGATCTGGTTAATGGAAAGATAAGATCAACTGCAACAAATCTTTTTCTATATCTGTATATATGTCGTAAGCGCTTTAATTAGTTGAATTAGGAGATGTATTGAAAATGAAAAGATTTGTTGTAGGTTTAACTTCCGTTGCCGTTCTGGCAGGTTCTATCGCAGGGTGTTCTGCAGAACCATCACGCAGAGGAACTGTGACCAATGATCTGGATGCTAAACCTGAAGTGAATAATGAAACCACTGAAACTTCTGCTGATGTTCCCGGTGATACCAGCGTTACCACACCGTCAGATACGAATGTAACCACTCCGATCGTTATTGATTATGTACCGGCGGATCACGGCAGGATCATACCTGAGATCTGGGTTTACATTGAAGATGAATGGATGCCTGAAGCTGATGAGCACTATTTCAAGTTCATTGATCTTAACGGAAATGTTGTTTGTGACACGCTGTTCAGCGCAGTAAGTTACATCAAGGAAAAAGATACTTATATCGTAAGATGTACAGAGAATGGCCGCAGCAAATATGGTCTTCTGTCAGGTAACGGATCGAAGTTCTCAGGACTTGTTTTCGATGGTGTGGCTGAGGCATTTGGATCTACAGATGCCGGCGTCTGCTTCTACGGAACTTATTACACAATGGGCGGGCTGAAGGTAGCGAGCCTTGATGCTGATTTTAATCAGCTCAGTGAGCAGGAAGTAACCATCGACACCAATGAATTCGAGTATGATACGATGGCTGCGCAGCTCACGGTCCAGTATATCAACGGTGACAGAGCGATCCTCTATAACATGAGTGAATTCTATTATTCAACTTATCTGCTCGACACAAATACCGGTAAGCTCCTGTATTCCGAATACACATATAATGATGTCAAACTTTTCGGCAATGTCATTATCGAGCAGCAGGCGAGCGGCGAGGGAATCAAAGTCTATGACCTGGACGGCAAGGTTATCCTTGATGATGACAAGGCATATTCAGGCAGAGTTACTGATGATATTTACATGGTCGCAAATAACGGCGAGCTGAATCTTTACGATAAGGACTGGAAAGTCATTAACACTCTGAAGATCACTGCTAATTCTATCGTAATGACGTCTTTTGAGAGGATCGCTGTTTTCGACGGCTCGAAAACAGATCTCTACAACAAAGATCTCGAACTCATAAACACGACTGATCTCAAGCTCTATGACGGAACATACTTCAGAGACTGGTACGGATTCGGTGAAGGCGACATGTTCTTCGATTCCATTGCCGGAACAGATGAGATCTATAACCGTAATACGGGTGCTGTTCGCAAAAAGGAAGAGGCATTCTTCTATAGCGTCAGAGGCGGTTACATCATTGCAGATAACGAAAGCAACGGTAATGATCCGGTTAAGAAGTGGCGCATCTACGATAATGAATTCAATCAAGTCTTAAGCGGCGAGGGAAGAGCCGAGATATTCCAGGATACGTTTACGGGTGAAGCTTATGTTCTGGTAATCAACGACACCTCGATGACAGTTTATTCTCTGGCAGATGGCAGTGAAGTATTCACATATGATGATTACTGCTACAACCTTAAGGCTGAGAACGGCGTCTTCTACGGATGGAACAAGTCACATTTCTTCATGATCGGAAATAGCGGCAACGTGATCGTATCAAATGATGTTCTTCACACACTCTGATATTTGTAGCTGAAACTGAATTGAAGGATAGAAAATACTGTAATTATTCCTGTAATCTTTAAGATTTTTTATGGTTTTAAGTTGACCCCGGATAATATAATCTAATTGTAGTTATGTGGGGCATATTTTCGAGAGGGACTTAACATGAAAAGACTTAATAAGACTCTGGCATTTTTACTGGCGTTTTCTATCCTTATTTCATTGACATCATGTGCTTCAACTTCATCTGAGCCGCAGGTTGAGAGGATCAGAAATACCGATCCGTATAAACCCGAATTCGGTGAGCAGATTGGCAGCTCTCCGACGGATCCCGGTGTAACGGTCACGCCTCCACCGGATGACGGAATCAATTACATGTCGATGTATATTGCATATGCGGGCAATGAGATCAGCGATAACAATGAGATTGCGGACATTATTGCAGAGAAGACCGGCGTTAAGGTAAAAGAATCATATCTTAACGGTATTACTGATAATGAAGCCATTGATATTATCATCGCATCAGGTGATGCACCGGATTTCATAGACGGCGGCATGTATAACTATAATCTCTATGCCAATGACATGCTGGTCGCATGGGACCCTTATCTTGAGGAGTATCCGCTGCTCAAAGAACTTTATACCGATGAAGAGTGGGATAAATTCAGACAGGATGACGGTCATATCTACTGGGCTAACATTCTCGATAATCCGTATATGAAAGATACGTCCACAATCCATAACGGACTGGCATTCTGGATCCAGGTTCGTGTTCTCGAGTGGGCAGGATATCCTCAGATCGAGACTCTGGATGAATATTTCGAGCTGCTCGAGAGATATGCTGAAGCAAATCCCACAATGCCTGACGGTTCTGCGGTAATTCCGTATACATGTATCAGCGAGAGCTGGAGAAACTACGCCCTGGAAGAGGCTCCGATGCTCCTTGACGGTTATCCCGATAACCGTTGTGTCATCGTAAATACAGACGACGGGATCAATAACCCCAAAGTCGTTGACTATAACACGACTGATACTGCCAGAGCATATTTTGCTAAATTAAACGAAGAGTATAACAAAGGTGTGTTGGATCCTGATTTTGCGGTGCAGACTTACGATGAATACATCAGCAAATTGTCCACCGGAAGAGTTCTCGGCATGTGCGACCAGTATTGGGATTTCGCTTATATGGTCGGTGATGTTTTCCAGTACGATGTAAAGAGTGAAGGCGGACAGGTCTATACATTATCCGATATCGGATGTGATTATGTACCGCTCGGACTCGTTGCAGAGAACGGCATGGAGCAGAGATATCACACATACAGGGATTCAATCGATTACTCTTCAGGCATTGCCGTAACAACATCATGCATCGATCCTGAGCTCGCCTTTAAATTCTTAAATGACCTCTTGAGCCAGGAGATACATGATCTCCGTTTCTGGGGTATTGAAGGCGTAGATTATCTTGTTGATGAGAACGGCCTGTACTACAGAACAATAGAGATGAACAATAACTGGAAAAATCCTGATTATCTGTACAAGCATTGCTGCAAATACAGTTACATGCCCCAGCATACCGGCATGAGCAGGGACGGTAAGAACCGTAACCGTCCTGAACAGCAGCCATCGATATTCAAGGCTACATTACCCGAAGATGTTGCAAAGTGTTTTGATACATATGTTGTCGACAACTATGTTGAATTCTTAGGTTCCGTTTATGTTGAACCCGAGCCATGGTATCCGATGTGGACATGGTCGAATGCGCTTACGACATCTACTGCTTATGGTACACGTTGGATGCGCATGAATGAGACAAAGGCTGAGTGGCTGCCGCAGGTTGTTATTTCTGCTGATTTCGATTCCGCATGGGATTCGTACATGGAAGCATATGGGAATTGCGAACCTGAGATCTTCCTTGATGCAGCGCAGGCAGAGGTAAATAAGAGACTGGCAGGAACGTAAGTGCCTCGCGGTTTTATTTTGCTTTAAAATCCATGCTATAGCGTCGGTTTTTGTGGTGATTTTTAACTCAATAAAAAAGGGCCTCCCGAGGGAAGCCCTTTTCAAATGCTTGTATAAACTATTACTGTTCGTCCAGATACTTCTTAACTGTCTCAGGTGCAGGTCCGCCTACGAGTTTACGGCCTTCAACGCATGTCTTGAGTGAGATCGCATCGTATACGTCCTCCTCGAAAGCAGGAGAGAATTCCTTAAGCTTGTCGAGTGATACATCGAGCAGGGAGATACCGTTCTCGATGCAGTAATGAACGAGCTTACCGGAGATTGCGTGTGTCTCACGGAAAGGAAGTCCCTTCTTAACGAGATAGTCAGCGAGATCAGTAGCGTTTGTGAAACCGCCAAGTGCTGCTGCCTCCATGTTGTCCTTACGGATCGTCATTGTCTTTATCATGCCGGTGAAGGGAGGAAGAACTGCTTTGATAGTGTCGATACAGTCGAACATAGCCTCCTGAACTTCCTGCATGTCCTTGTTATAAGTGAGAGGAAGTCCTTTCATGATTACGAGCAGAGAGATAAGGTCGCCGTAAACACGTCCGGTCTTACCACGTGTAAGCTCAGCAACGTCCGGGTTCTTCTTCTGGGGCATCATGGATGAGCCAGTTGAATATGCGTCGTCTAATTCATAGAACTTGAATTCCTGTGAAGCGTAGAGGATTATCTCTTCGCTCATTCTTGATAAGTGCATCATGAGGATGGAACATGCGGATGCGAACTCGATCGCGAAGTCTCTGTCAGCAACGCCGTCCAATGAGCACATCGTAACGCCTGTCATTCCGAGCTGCTCAGCTACGAACGGGCGGTCCAGCGGATAAGTTGTTCCAGCCAGAGCGCCGCTGCCCAGAGGTGAGATGTTGGCACGGTCCTTTGCCTCGTTGATACGCGCGATGTCACGCTTGAACATCTCGATATATGCAGAGAGATAATGAGCGTAGGTGATAGGCTGTGCTCTCTGAAGGTGAGTGTAACCTGGCATGTATGTCTCGATGTTTGCCTTTGCGATGTCTACGAGAACGTCGATGAGGTCATCAAGCAGCTCAATGATCTCGCCGGCTTCGTCAACCATGTAAAGACGCTGGTCCAGTGCGACCTGGTCATTTCTCGAGCGTCCTGTGTGAAGCCTCTTGCCGGCATCACCTATACGGTTCGTGAGTTCTTCCTCGATGAACATGTGGATGTCTTCGGCATCGGAATCAAAGGTGAGCTTGCCGCTCTCGATGTCTTCCTTGATGGATAATAGACCGCTCTTGATGTCTTCAGCATCCTTGTCAGAAATAACGCCCTGCTTTGCGAGCATCTGTGAATGAGCGATGGATCCTTCAATGTCCTGACTGTACATCTTGCAGTCAAAGGGAAGTG
>JAEEGL011148085.1_pt1 | contig 18758 bp, 15 predicted proteins | sample 9134231 | NCBI WGS metagenome assembly JAEEGL01 (sample SAMN16246548, study PRJNA631951) | gut metagenome | biome: gut microbiome; feature: rumen; material: fiber-attached | host: Bos | place: Iran: Karaj | collected 2018-10 | reverse complement strand
TGTTAAAATCTTAGATAAAGAAAGCGGCGATAAATATATTTTTGCCCAGGCAAGACTTTCTGCTTATTATAAGAATGAAGATGATTATGAAATTCTTTATTCGGCAAAAGGAAATGCTTTTATTGACGCAGAATATGAGCCTTTATTCCCATATTTTGCCCAGCTTAAAGATCCTGCAGCCTGTCAGGAAGCTACCGGTCAGGAATGTAAAAAAGGTGCCTTCCGCATGTTTAATGCCGACTATGTTTCTACCGAAGATGGTACCGGTATTGTTCATATTGCTCCGGCCTTTGGTGAAGAAGATAACAAGGTATTTAAAGGCAGCGGTGTTCCAAATGTTGAGCCAATTGACGCAGAATGTAAATTTACAAAAGAGGTTTATAATTATACAGGCCGCTTTGTAAAGGAATGCGACAAAGACATAATGACCCAGCTTAAGAACGAAGGCAAGCTTGTAAAAAGAGATACAATCCTTCACTCATATCCTCATTGCTGGCGCTGTAATTCTCCTTTAATCTACCGGGGAATCGGCAGCTGGTTTGTTAAGGTTGCAGATTATCATGATGTTCTTTTAAGGGCAAACAGTAAAATTAAATGGCAGCCTGCCCACATTAAGGAAGGCCGCTTTGGTAAATGGCTGGCCGGTGCCCGTGACTGGGCTGTAAGTCGTAACCGTTACTGGGGTAACCCTATTCCTATCTGGCGTTGTGATGACCCTGACTGTAAGCATACTCTTTGTGTAGGAAGCCGCCAGGAGCTTAAAGACCTTAGCGGAACTTACCCGGAAGATCTTCACAAGCAGTTTGTAGATAAGATTACATTTAAATGTCCTCAGTGTGGTAAGGGTACAATGCGCCGAATTCCGGAAGTATTTGACTGCTGGTTTGAATCAGGTTCAATGCCTTATGCACAGGTACATTATCCGTTTGAAAATAAAGAAAAATTTGAAGCCAACTTCCCGGCAAACTTCATCTCTGAAGGTCTTGACCAGACTCGAGGATGGTTTTATACACTTACAGTTTTAGCAGCTCAGCTTTTTGATAAGCCTGCATTTGAAAACTGTATTGTAAACGGAATCGTACTTGCCTCAGACGGACGCAAGATGTCTAAGTCATTGCGTAATTACACAGACCCTGTAGAAGCAATCAACAAGTTTGGTGCCGATGCTATACGTCTTTTCTTGATGCACTCGGCTGTTGTAAAGGCAGATGAAATCCGCTACTCAGATGAAGGTGTTCGTGATGTTCTTAAGTCAATCATTATTCCTTGGTGGAACTCTTATTCGTTCTTTGTAACCTATGCAAATATCGATAAGGCAGCTCCTACGGGACACTTGTTTGATGACAAAACTCCTTCAAACCCACTGGATGCATGGCTCCTTTCTATTACTCAAAATCTTATTAGCGAAGTTGGTTCCGCACTTGATGCCTATGATTTGTCGGGCTCAATAGATCCAATCGTTAAGTTTATTGATGAATTAAATAACTGGTATATCCGCCGAAGCCGCCGCCGTTTCTGGAAATCTGAAAATGACAGCGATAAGGCAGAAGCCTACGAAGCTCTTTATATAGCACTCAAAACTTTGTGTAAGGTTGCAGCTCCATTTGTTCCATTCATTACAGAAGAAATGTACCAGAACCTTAAGACTGAAGAAGATGCAGAATCTGTACACCTTTGCGATTATCCTGCACCAAACAAAGCATGGATAAACGAAGAACTTGAGTTTAAGATGGCAACTGTACAAAAAGCAGTTTCTATGGGACACAGCCTGCGTAACCAGTTCAACCTAAAGAACCGCCAGCCACTTGCAAGCGTAGCTCTTGTTACTCGCAATCCGGAAGAAAAACGTGTTCTTGCCGAGATGGAAGATTCTATACGCGAAGAACTCAACGTTAAGAAGGTAGAATTCCACGACCGCGAAGATGAGCTTGTTGAATACAAGGCAAAGGCAAACTTTAAGGTCCTTGGTAAAGAGCTTGGCGGTCTTATGAAACAGGCAGCCGGTATTATTGCTGAACTCACAAGCGAACAGATTCAATCAATTCTGGACGGTACAAAACTCACAATTGAGGTTGCGGGTACTACTGTAGAATTGGATGAAGAAAAAGTAATTGTAGACCGCTTTGAAAAGGATGACCTTAAGGTTTTGAACGACGGAACTTTAACAGTTGGTCTGGACTCAAAAATCACAGACGAACTTAAGAAAGAAGGTTATGTTCGTGACCTTATCCGCGGTATTCAAAACCAGCGTAAGGAAAACGGCTACAATGTAACAGACCGTATTGTTCTTACTCTTGGCGGAGACGACGAGCTTAAGGGCGCTTACGAAATGTTTACAGACTTTATTGCTAACGAAACTCTTGCACAAAAAACAAACTGGGATGGCGCTATTTCCGGTACCATCATCGAAGCAGACGACAAAAAATGGAGTATAAAGATTGAAAAAGCATAGACATTTGGGTTCCCTGCGCTTGTCGAAGGGCCTCCCAATTATCCTCTTTTTACTGATTTTTCTTTTCTCTTGTAAAACAGTTCCAACGGGTACAGTTGTAAAGGCTCCGGACCTTTTAAACAACAAAAAGAATTTTTATATTTCAATTCCGTCCAGCGCGGATCCTGAACTTATAAAATTCATAATAAAAGGCAATATTCAGAATGTTTCTGATTCTGATGTAGAAGAAATTGTAAGTCGTATTGACCGTGCGTATGCAGGCCTTAATGCAGATAATAAAAATCCAAAGCTTCAGCTTGCAATTGATTCAGATATTCCAATTAAATATATTCCAAAAATTCTTACAAAAAAGAATGGTTGGGAAGTAAAGGAATATACAGGTCCAACAAGCGGAACAAAATACGGTATTTTTAAACAGGAAGAAATTGTAATGGCTTTTCCTTCTGATAAGCTGACTTTAATAGGTGAAGATGTAGAAGGAATGATTAACCAGTATGATCAGATTCACGCAATTCCTGCAGAAGAATCATTGGGAAAGTCGTTTGAAAATCTGGATGAACTTACTTACGGTTGGATTACAGAATCTTCTTCCGACATTCGTTTTATTACAAACAAACCTGAAACCTTCCTGCTTATGTTGACTGGACAAAAGCTTACACTGCAGCTTAATACTGTACGCGGAACTTTTATCTGTGATCCGAAAAATGACAACCAGTATATTCTTGATTTTATTTTTGAATTTAGAAATGAAACAGCTGCAAAAGCTGGAAAGGTAATGCTTGGTTTTGCATTTGGACTTGCAGATGGCTCAGATAATTCTTTAAAACCAAATGAAGTAAAAATTGAAGGAATTAAACTTAGCAAAAAACAGCTGTATGATATTTTATCATTATAGGTCCTTCGACCCCTTCGACAAGCTCAGGGACCACAGGGACAGCAAGGAGAAAAAACATGGACAACAAAATAATTCTTAAGGCAGAAGACTTAGACGGTTATCTTACACAGGAGGATATGGCCGATCTTCAGAGTCTTGAAGTAATGTTCAAGGAAACAATGAAATCTTTTGATCCTGTAAATGAGGAAAAGATTATCGAAGGATATGACAAACTTGGACACGAAATGCAGAAAATTTGTTCAAAGCATCCTGCCATAAAGGTTTATTCCTTTGTAACAGAAGAAGGGGCTCACGCCGAATGTTCCCGTGTAATTTCTAAGCTTCGTGATATTAAAACAGATCATCAGGAATTTATGTATTACAGTCAGCGTGCTTACGAAATGCTTTTCCGCATGGCATATACAGACCAGCATTCAGACAAAAAGGGGCACATCATTGTAAAAACTCCTGTAAACTTTCCTGTACAAAATTATGCAGTTCATAAAATCCCGGACATTGATCATAAAATCGAAAATACAGCTATTTGTGTAATGCTTCGTGGAGCTCTTCTTCCAAGTATGATTATGTCAAAGGAAATTCAGGAGTATTCAAGCCATGGCTATAAAACTCCTTTTGCTCTTTTCAAAATCAGCCGTAATGACACCAAGAACGAAGCAGATATGGAATATATCATGGATCTGAATAAATCTTTCTTTAACCTAGAACAGCTCGACGGAAAAGATTTGATTTTTGCAGACCCTATGAATGCAACCGGCGGTTCTCTTGTAACTGTTGTAAAATATCTTCAGAGCCAGGGTGTTAAGCCAAAATCAATTGCATTCTTCAATACAATTTCTACACTCAAAGGTTCTATCCGTGTTACACGTGCGCTCGAAAATTGTACCTGCTATACACTCTGGATGGATCCTGTTATGAACGAAAAAGCCTACATTATGCCTGGTCTTGGCGATGCAGGAGATCGTTTGAACGGTTGTGATACCAAGGATGCTCCACGCAATATGATTCAGCTTATTGCAGACTACGGTCACAATATTTCGGGTCTTTATAAATCTCAACTTTATGAAATTGAAAAGATTGTACTCGGATAAAATCCGGAAGACTGTTGTTGCTGCAGTTTTTTTTGCTGCAATACAGCTTTGCTTAAGTTCATGTTACTCATCAAAATTTGCACTTCCAATTCCAGGACAGGGAAATGCAGTTCAGAAAAATCTTTATGTAGAATATATGAATATTGCAGATACTTATTTTAATCTGGAAAAATATGATAAGGCCGAAACCTATTACACTGCTGCAATGGACAATAAAGATATTTACTGGACAGCATATTATAAACTTGCCAAATGCTATGTTTATGAATCTAAATGGGGAGAAGCTCAAAGCTCTTATGAAAAACTTTTAAAAAGAGATCCAAAGAATAATTCCTTAAAAGAAGCACTCGCATATATTTATGCCATGACAGGAAATACAGAAAAAGCCTGTTCAATGTATGAACAGCTCATAAATGAAAATCCTCAATCATCTCAATATCTGGAAAACTATATATGTGTTCTTTTGGGTGCCGAAAAAAAAGAAGAAGCAAAAGAGTATTATGATAAACTTTGTAATGAGTTTCCGGCCAGTAAACGCCTTGAAGAAATGAAGGTACAGTTCCCTGAACCGGAAGAAACTACAGAAGCCCAAACCGAAGGTGAAGGGGAGTCTGAAGAATAAGACTCTATTTAGTTTCAATAAATTTCCTATATTTAATTGCGTCTGCCCTAAAGCCTACAACCGGATTGTTAGCGTCTTCCTGAGCGTGAACCATTGCTTCATCGGCTTCTTTAAGAAGTCTGTCACCGCTAACCATTCTTATTCCTCTTGAGCTTATTCCAATAAATACTTCTGGTTTTTCATCACCTGCAGCTGTATTAATATCGACAATGAGTTTTTCTCCAAAAGAAACAGCATCATCAATACCCATGCTAATTTTAAGAGCACAGACACAATCTTCATGATATTCAAAAAGAAGATCCTTAAACTGGAACTCAGAAATAAGAGTTTCACAGATTGTTTTCATCAAAGGATTCTTGCGGTCAATTCCATTAAGTTTAATTACAAAAAGAGAAAGATCAAGTTCACTTGCAGTAGCACGGTTTAATTCATTATCAAGTCTGGTCAAAAGATAAGATTCCCAGCCAAGGCCTGTATCCGGAGAAAAGAGTCCTTTTTCGCTTTCAACTCCTTCAAGTTCAACAGGTTCATAATCCATCGTCGGAAGCTCTGCAGGTTTTGATGGAGCTGAGGGGGCTTCGGTTTTAGCTTCTTCGACTGGTTCTTCCGGAACTTCCTGAATTTCTTCTTCATCTACAATCTCTTCATCCTCAGATAAAACTTCTTCCTGAGTGTCTTCATCTGTTTTTTCTTCAGAAGAAATAATCTGATAGTGAGGACGTGGTCTTTTTATATAACGTGCATTTTTCTTATCAAAATAATTTGTATAAATAATCAGAATAATAGTTATGAGTGTAATTATAAGAATTATAATAAATGTAATGAGAGCATTATGATAAATAATACCCGGACGAATAGAATAAAGTCCTGCATTAATTGAAGTTGTTCCATTAGATTTTTTATAATCAATCACAAGCTCAGATGCGTTATTTATATTTTCATCATAATCAGAAGGAAATAAATAAAGCTGTTTTGTGCCGGAAAGAATTTTAATATAGGCAAAATCTTTTGTATCTCCTACCGCATTTTCAATTTGACGAACCAGCTCATTATTAGAAATATTGGTTTTTTGTGTTGTTGTAAAAACTGCAGATGCAAGTTTTTCAAAACGAACCTGAGTGCGAAGTTCTCCATGTTGATTTTCGCTGTAAAGATTTACGCCAAAAAAGGTTAGGGCCCCAATGAGCGCTAAAGATGCAACAATTGAATAGGCGATTATAAAGCTTTTTTTCATTATATAAATCCTCCCAAATCTATACTTCTTTTATAAATATTTTTTAAAATAATGTACAGCCTTTTGTAAATAATCAATAAAGTCTGCCTCATTTTTATTATCGTTAAATCTGAGCCAGGATATTAATGGTAAAAGACAAATATCCTGTTCAGAAAGTTCATTAAATCTTTTAATGTTCATTGATTCACTAGCATCTAAAAACATTCTGAAGCAATGTAAAAGTTTTTCTTCATTAATCTGTCCCTCAAATTTAACACCTTCTGTTCTGGGCTTTGCATTTAAAATGTATGAATTATCTTTTTGTAAGAAAGAAACATTATTCTTAGTTAAATATTCTTCAAGAGAAACTCTATAAGAATCAAGAACATTTGTAGTAAAGCGGGATTCATCTTTTTTTATGAGTGGAGTTCGGAATAAAAGATTATCAAATTGTTTTTCAGAAGGATTAATGCGAGAGTTCTTGTGATTATATAGTCTGTCCAGATAAGTCCCTTTTGCATATGACTTTCCGTTTACATAAGCAAAATCTGCTCCCAAAACAATAAGGTCTGTAAAGCCTGCTTTTAATGCAAAATCAATTGCACTGATTGTTACTGTTCCAGCGCCAGAAAAAAGCAAAGGTAATGTTAGTCCAAGCTTATTACTAAGATATTCACTTAAAGGATGTCCGGATTTAAAGAATAAAACTTTTCCGTTCATTTTTTTTACTTTTCTTACTGCTCCCGGATTTGATGTAAGATCAAAAAGAAACAATGTTTTTGAATAATCATTTGTTTTTGTATTTATAAAATGCGTACCCGAAATATTCTGGCCATCAAGAGAAACAACAGCATCCGGAATAATTTCATTAACATTAAGAATAGAAAAAGCTGTGTCTGTTGCGATTATAAAATAATCATTTCGATTTTGTTTGATAACTAAAAGCTCAAGCTCAAGGGTAGGGCCGGCACCAAGAATTACAGCAGTTTTATCTAACAGATTTTTTGGAAATTCCAAAAGTTCGTTATTTTTTGTTTTACATATATTTTGAAGATTGCTTATTATATTATGAAACCATAATTTACCAAAATGGCTTTGAACCGAAAAATCTGCAGATATAATTGAAAGGGCTGTCTGTAATTTTTGTTTGAAGTTAGAATAGATTTCCGGGTTTTCATTTATCCAGCCGGCCTGTTCAATAACTTCAAGGTTTCCGTAAAAAGAAGGAACATAAAGGAAAGTTAATTTTTGTAAAAGTTCATCAATGGTACAAAAGCTTAGTCTGTCATTTTTGGATAGTTCTTTTACAAGAGCAATCTGCATAAGAAAATCTATGTCTGATTGATTATTTTCTACTGCAATAATATATGAGTCAGGTCTTTCGTTCAAAAGTATATTTAATAAAACTCCGCTTGCAATTCCTGTGACAATAAAAAATTTTGTATTAGTCTTAACGGTTTGTAAAATTCTCAAACCTTCGCGTTCAGGATCATAGCGCGAATCAACCGTTTTTCCACTTGCAAAAACAGGAATTTCTTTGCCAGATTTTGAGGTTATAATTTGAGTGTATCTGGTATTATTCTGCTGCATTCTTAAGCTTCCCTATTTTTTCTATAAGTTTACAAACCTTGGCATTAAGTCTTTCTTTATCTGAACTAAAAGAAATAAAATCAGCCGGAAAAATCTGATGCTGCCATTTTTCACTTTCCAGCTGCTTTATAATATAATCAAATACTGCTTTGGTGTTGGTAAAACTCCGTTCATTAAATACAAAGAAATGTTTGTTAGTTTTGTCTAACACAAAGATTCTTTTGTCAAAATCAGAGCTTGAAATTTCATTAATATTTCCCAGTGAATTTTTTTTAAACTGTAAATCCATAACTCTTATAATATTTTTTTTGTATTCAAGCGAAGAAAACCATTCTTCATAAATTCTTAGGGATTGAGTATTAAACATAGATGTGCAGTTTCTTGTTAATGAATTTTTAAGTCTGTTGTCTTTAAGGCTGTTATTTATTTCTAACTCATTTGGTTTTGTATGTTGAAGCCCCGGCTGTTCATGTAAATCAAGGCCAAGAAAATAAATTTGACTATCACAAATGTTGTCTGCAAAATAAAGTGCTGTGCCGCTTACTGTCGGATTTCTTAAAGCTTTATGTCCTGTTATGCAAGCCTTTTTTAAAATTTCATTCGAAATAAAAGAACTTGAATCATCATATTCAATTGTAAGAATAGGATTTTGTGCTAAAAGTTTTTTTGGAACATAAGACTCTGATGAACAGATTATTGGAATTTCTTTATAAGCTTTTAATGCTTTAAGATGTTCTCCTGCCCAATATCCTCCATCGGTTGTCATTACGGCATCTGGAATAATCTTATGGTCCAGTAATGCTTTAAGAGAAGATGAAAGCGAAATTATAAAAACCTTATTCTGATTTTTTTCTAAACTTTTAAGACATGGTTCAAGGCTTGGACCAGAAGCACAGATTACCAACGGGCAGGATATTTTTGTATTGACTCTTGCAGTTTTTTTTGTATGCAAAATAAAATTACAGGAATTAAGCAGCCATTTTTTTTCAAAAAACTGTCTTGTTACAAGAAGTGTTTTACTTTGATTTAAGGCCTCTTTATATTCTAAAAGAATCTTTTGAACCTTTTCATTAAAAATATTTTGTGCGGCCGGCCAGATAAAGATAGCTGAGCCTAACAATTTTTCTTCACCAAAAGTATTCACCAGATAATTTGTAAAATTATTTATTTTGTCATAGTTGATTTCATAATCAGATTTGTTAGCAGAAACAAACAAATTTGAATCAATCAGACGAATTGCAGCAAGTTCACAACCATTAAATTTTTTCTTAAAAAACTCATTGCAATAAGCAAAGCCTGGTTCAATAAGAAAAATTAATTTAGGAGTATAGGGAAGGGTGGCTGCTTCTACAAAACGCTCTGCTTCTTTTAAAGGTGAATATTTAGAATGAAAAAAGACATTATCAAGCGAAAAGGTTTTTAATCCGTCTTTCGTCTCTATAATCTGTATTTCCATTTCCCCCACCTCTTAAGAATAACTTTATAATTCCGTAATGGTCAAAAGCTCAGAATTTTTTTCCAGTAAATATGAACAGTCAAACTTTAGATGTGTGCTTAGAAGTTCAAAAGGAAGCTCAGTTTTATTTTTCACAGTAATATTATAAACACCGTCAGAAACAAAATTTAAATCACAAATTTTATCAAGTCCAATTCCAAGCTTTATATAAAGAGCGTTAGCCAAAGCTTTACTCAACTGTTGCTTATACATGGCTTTATCAGAAGACAGAATAAATGAATCAATTGCTTCGGTAAAATTTAGCTGGGTTTCCGGCTTGGCAAAAGATGAAAGATAATTTATTTCTGGTAAAATAATTTCATTGATAGAAAATGCTTTTTTGTTGCAGACTATAAGAATGCCATTGTCATATTTAAAAATATCAAGTGATGTAATTTTCTCTTTTAATTTTGAAGAAAAAAACTGATAGAAGGTTGTAATAGAATTATCATCATTGGTAAAGCGTTGATGTTCCGGATTATTCTTAAAAATCCCATCCCAAAAATCAACTGTTGAAACAGAATTAATAATTGATTTGCCATCAAGGCCAGAGGAATATTCAGCGTAATAAAAATTGTTTACGCGTGTTAGAAATGCGGCATATTGAATTGAATACTTTTTTATAAATTCAAAAAAATCCAAACTGTCATCTGTAGAAACATTTAATGATTTCTTTAATAATCCGACAGTATTGGATTTTTTCTGAATTACTTTCTTATCTTCAACCAAAGCTGCCGGCTTTTTTTCTGCAACAACTTCGGTATCAGATAACTTTTGTAATAAACCCATTAAGAAAGTCCTAATTCAGAGAAAAGTTTTTTATATGTAGTAAACTCATCTGATTTTGCAAATTCAACAATCTTTTCTTCAGGAAGATTTTCAAGCAGCTGATCCATATAAAGCAGGACAGATTTAATATCTTTCTTGAGTTCAGCATTTTCATCGTCACTATCAAGAGTTTCATCTTTATCTTCAGTTGTCAGATAGTCAATGTTGCTGTCTGTAAGATTGTTGTTGTCATCCTCATGAGATACAAAGTCGTTGTCCAAATCCGGCTCACTAATTGTTTCAGGAGCATTTACTTCTTCTTCAGAAACAAATGTTTCGTCTTCAGCTTCAGGCTCGGTTTCTGGAACAACATCAACATCTTCGAATGCCGGCTCTTGGGCAACAGCAGGTTCTTCAGTTGTTTCTTCAAAGATATTGTCTACAGTAGAGAAGGCCGATTCATTAGCAGCTTCCTCTTCATGTTCATCAGTTGTATCCTGAACAGAATCCATAAAGTCTGATGAAGAAGATTCAACAAGAATATTATCTTCTTTTGGAATTGAAATTTCTTCCGGAAGATCATCTTCAAGAGCATCTTCATCAATCTCTATTTCATCTATATTTGGTTCGCTAAGATTTTCATCAGTAAAATCAAAAGAAAGGTCATCAGCCTTTTCTTCTGGAACCTCAAAATTGTCTACAGCATCTGTAATAGGTTCTATTGTGTCGCTTTCAACTGTTTCTTCAGCAGGTGTTTCTTCTACAGGAACCTCTTCTTCAACAAAAGTTTCCTCAATAACTGGTTCTTCTGCAGGAGCTTCTTCTTCAACAAAAGTTTCTTCAACTTGTGTTTCTTCTACAGGAACCTCTTCTTCAACTGTATCTTCAGGCTCAACAGGTTCTTCTGTATTAAAGTCTGCTGTATTAAGAATATTTGAAAGCTCATCGGTAGAAAGGGCAATTGTATCGTCACCATCATCACCAGAGAAGAATCCGGTATCGGCATTGTCAGAATTATCTTCTTCAATAGCAATTTCTTCTTCAATAATTGAGTCTGCAACTGCATGTGGAGCAGCTTTGATTTCTTCAAGATTTGTTTTAAGGTTATTGATTTCGGCCTTAAGATTAGAAAGATCTTCAACAATCTGCTGCAAAAGACCTGAATCAGCCTGTGTCATTTCAACTTCTTCCGGAATCTCTTCAAGAGTATCTGCAACAGCATTAACAGAAGGAGATTTAATTTCATTTACAACCGGTGCAGCACTTGCATTATCATTTTCTACAGAAAGGTCGTAATCAACAACTGCTTCCTTGCTCTTTGCACCTTCGACATCCTGTGTAACAGGAGTTTCTTCTGCATCAGCATCAATACCAAAGTCAGAAAGATCTACTTCCTCGGCATCAATATTATCTGAACTGCCACCAGAAACTTCTACAGTCTCTTCTACGGCAGTTTCTTCTACAGCTGTTTCTTCCTCTTCGTAATCATCTTCAAAATCAGCTTCGTTTACAATGTTTTCTTCTGTCTGAATTGTATCTGCAGAAGAATCAAAGCTAATATCCATATCAAGCGGCTTTTCGTCAACGATTGCTTCTTCTTTTTTAGGAGCTTCTTCAGAAACCCCGAATTCGCTCATATCAACAAAGTCATCAAGAGAAACTTCTTCTGAATCTGAGGCTGATGGAACTGCATCTGCAGCAAAACCGTTGTTTCCAGATGCTACAGATTCATCAGAGAAACCTTCGTCCATAAAGTCATCAAGAGAGATTTCTTCGTCTTCACCACCATCTGAACTTTCAGAACTTTCAATTCCAAAGTCTTCGGTAGAAACTTCCTCATCAGAAACAGCAGATTCTTCTTCAATAGAAGGGGCTTCAACTGAGTCCTCTGTTATTTCATCAAAATTAAAGTCATCAGAAATCTCAGATTCTTCAGGAATAGTATCAGATATATCATTGAGCGATTCATTATCATCTGATTCTTCAACAGGAGCTTCTGCAATTTCAATTCCATCACCATTCGTAATATTTAAAAGTTCGTCATCGGTTAGGGTAGTGTCATCGGCTGAAGGATCAATGTTCAAAGTATCATCTTCCTTGAACATGTCGTCGAAGTTTACCTCATCAACATCGCCGGATTCTTCAAAATCAGGCAGGTCTAGAGACTCCGCAAAGTTTAATGAATCGTCTGCGTTAGATTCCTGGTTGTTATTTTTCACCCAAACTCCATAGCTGTCAAGTTCGTTTGTGTTTTCTGTAGAATCGCTCATTTAATTCCTCTCAATGATAAAGTTTATTATCATTATTATCGGTATAATTATATAATAAAAATAGAACTTTTCAAATAATATTTTTTTTTATTATATCACACATTTTTAATTCAGAAAACCAAAATAATCGTCCGATAATGTAATTATATTATGAAACGTGCTAAGTATTTAACGGTTTTGTTTGCTGGTACATTGGTTTATGTTGCTTTGTCTCTTTGTTTCGGTCGAAATAGCGTAAAATGCTATTCTCAGATGGAAGAACAGAAAAGAATTGTCAGTAAGCAGAAGGCCGAAATTCAAAATATTAATACCGAGCTTACTCTTGAGCTCAACGCACTCAAAAATGATATGGCAGTTATTGCAGCTTATGCACGTAAAATGGATTATGTATCGGATGGAGAGCAGCTTGTAAAAATTACAGGTCTTAAGCCTTATCAGAACACTCTTTACGATACAGGAGCTGTTGTTCATCATCAGGCTCCGGAATATGTTTCAGAAAAGCTTTGTAAGCTTGCAGGAATATGTGCAGCGCTTTTAGTTCTCGTAATCTTGCTTGCAAATGATATAAGAAAGGGCGAGATTGTCCTTGGAAAGAATAAAAAGGTTTTAGTAACAGGTGTTCCTGTTTATAACGTGCCTTTAACCTGATTTATTTAATTAAATCCCAAAATTTATGATTTTCTCTTCCAGGTAACGTTTATGGTGCCTTTTGCAGCGGCGTCACCAGATGGAATTAGTGTAGATTTTGTTCCCGAAAGTGTATTATTGTCCAGAATCTGTAAGGTCCATTTAATAGGATCTGCATTTACGGCTTCTTTAAGGGCAGTTTCACGAGAAATTTCGGGGAAGAACGAAGCATTAGCCTTACCGTTTTGAGTAATAACTATATTTTGAGAGCCGCCCGAAGCTTTAATTTCTACAGTAATATTCATAGAAGCGCCGTTTTTAAAGATTACAAAGCCTCTTCCGCCGCGCATAATAACAATTTTGTCTATTGAATCTTCTCCAGACCAGGTGCCGGAAAGGAATTCTGTAGATTGAACTCCACCCGAAGAAGGATTTTGGACTGATGCAGATGAAGCTGTTCCAGAGCTGTTTGATATAAGATCTGTAATTGTTTTTTGAAGGGTAGATTTAGGCTCCATGAGAATCTTGTAGAATGAATCATATTCTTTTGATTCTGAATATGTAATCTTTTTTATGCCGTCATAAATATTGATTGTGCTGATCCATGCGTTAGAGTTTTCTGCTTTAGTAATAACAGCATAAAAAGTAAGCTTTCCGGCATTAAGCTTTTGTGTTTCTGGAATGGAAGCAAGCTTTATACCGTCTCTTTTGTCAGAAACTGTATAATTATTAATTTCGCAAAGCTGGGTATAATAAAGATCACTTGTCATTTTGGACATATTGTCATCTACGTTATCTGCCATAATACCGTAGTAATCAATGTCGTATTTAGTCTGTCCAAAGGCAGCTGTAGAAAAAAGTACGGCAAAAACAATAATCTGAGTTATTTTTTTAGAGAAGTGTAAACTGAATCTGTCTGCAGCTTTTTTAAACTTCAAATCTACCTCTTATCCCCTAAGCTTAGCCGAAAACTCCCTTTGTATATCGCGGTTAATATCGCGGTTTTTAATTGTCTCTCTTTTATCAAACTGTTTTTTACCCTTACATATTCCAAGCGAAACTTTTACCCGTCCATCCTTTAAATAAACATCTAAAGGTATCAAAGTGTAACCTTTCTGGTCAATTTTTCTTGCAATTCTTTTGATTTCTTCTTTATGCAGTAAAAGCTTTTTGGGCCTGTCTGGATTATGATTGAATATGGAAGAAAAAGAATACTCTGAAATATGAAAGTTTTTAAGAAAGATTTCTCCGTTTACAACTTCTGCAAATCCATCCGGATAAGAAATATTGCCGTTTTTTACGGATTTTACTTCTGTTCCTTCCAGCTGAATTCCGCATTCGTAAGAGTCTTCTACAAAGTAATCAAAGCGAGCTTTTCTGTTTTCCGAAATAACTTTTCTTCCTTCAGACATATTTAATAATTATAAAACATACTTAAAATGCTTGCAAGTTCATAATAAGTATCATTGTCAGTTGGACTGTTTTGTGTTATTTTATTATATATGAACAGACAGTTATATGAATATTCGTATGAATTTAAAAGAGAGCGCAAGCGTAAGCTCATTTCATTTATAGTTTATTTTATTGTTATATATATTCTCTTAAATATTATTTTTGGATTTTTAATTTTCCCGGTAAAACAGGTTTCCTCATCCATGATTCCTGACCTTCCGGAAAATTCCATTTCTTTTGTAACACCTGTTTATGGAACTCCGGAAAGAGGTGATGTTGTATTATTAAATCACAAGGCGATTGTTGAAAGAAACATTTTTGAAAAAGTATGGCATAATATCAGCAGTTTTTTTACAGCACAACAGTATGATTCTTTTGCACAAAAAGAATATCCTGATACAAATAATCAGCTTAGGAGAATAATCGGCTTGCCAGGCGATGAAATCTACATGACCGATTATGTTCTTTATGTGAAGCCAGAAGGTGAAAAGCATTTCCTTACTGAGTTTGAGCTTAGCAATAAGGCTTATAATCTCACCTTTACAACACCTCCTGTAGACTGGAATGGTTCAGTTGGTGTTAAAGGCTCCTTTGATAAGATGACTCTGGGAAAGAATGAATACTTTGTTCTTGGTGATAATAGAATTGCTGTTTCTGATTCTCGCCTCTGGGGCAGCATTTCTAAAAAGGAAATCAAGGGTAAGGTTATTCTAAAATACTTTCCAATAAAGAGTTTTAAGCTTTTTTAAGCAATAATAGGAATGGAAAAAGAATTATCATTATATCTTCATATTCCCTTTTGTCTTTCTAAATGCAGTTACTGTGACTTCTTCAGTTGCCCGGGTTTTCTTTCACAGCTCCAGCCTTATGTTGATTCTCTTTGCAGAGAGATAAAATATCGTCTGCAAAAATACGAGGAACAAAAGGGTAGTTTTATCCTTAAAACAATTTATATTGGTGGCGGTACTCCAAGTCTTCTTTCAAAATACCAGATTAATCAGATAAGTTCTGTTTTGCTTTCCTATAAAACTGCAAAAGCTTTGGAATATACATTTGAAGTTAATCCGGATGATATTACTCCCGAACTGCTTGATGTTCTTGAAGCTTGTGGAGTAAACAGAATCTCGTGTGGAGTTCAGTCTTTTTCTAATACTGTCTTAAAAAGTATACAGAGAAGAGCTGATTCTACCCAGGTTATGTCTGCCTTAAATCTTCTTTCAAACCGCTGGAATGGAACTGTAAGTGCTGATTTGATTTGCGGCCTTCCTGGAGAAACCGAACAAAGTCTTATGGATGGCTTAAAAAAGCTTGTTTCTCTTGATACATTGGGTCCAAAAAGAGTTCCTCATATTTCTTTTTATTCGCTTTGTGTAGAAGAAGAAACCCCGCTTGGAAAGGCCATTTTGAGTGGAAAACAGGAATATAACCAGGATTTTTGCGATGAATTATGGATTAAGGGACGTGATTTTCTTGTTCAGAACGGCTATAAACAATACGAAATTTCAAATTTCTGTCTGCCTGATTATGAATGTGCGCACAATATGACTTACTGGACTCATAAAGATTATATAGGTTGTGGAGCGGGTGCAGCGGGTACGGTTTATAATGAAGACGGAACTGCAGAACGCACAGAAAATCTTAAGGATATAAGGCTATATAATGAGTTTTGGAGTACAAAAGATGCACAAAACAATCTTCATAATTTACCCCAGAAGCTCGAAAAAATAGACAAAAAAACTTCGGAATTTGAATTTTTTATGATGGGTTTGCGTGTTTCGCGAGGAGTTTTTGAATCAGATTATAAAAAGATTTTCGGGCATCCGGTAAATGAAAAAATAGTTCAAAGCTTTATAAAAATGCAGGAAAAAGGTGAGTGTAATATTACCAAAAATGATAAAACCGGCGATATAAATTACAGCCTTACTGCGCGGGGAATGTTGTTTTTGAACCGGATTTTAGAAGAAATCAGTATGGAATTGTAATTGTAAAACAGGTTCCTTCATCCTTTTTAGAAGCAACATCAATCTTCCAGCGGTGGGTTTCTATGATGTTTTTAACTACGCTAAGACCAATTCCCATTCCTTCTTCAAGTCTGGAATTTGTTCCGCGGTAGAACATTTCAAATATATTTTTAAGATCTTCTTCTTCAATTCCAATACCTGTATCGCTTATTTTGTAAATAACCTTATTTAGATCGTTATTGATATAAGATTCAAGGGTAATAGTATCATTATCTTCTGTATAGCGAAGTGCATTATTAAACAGGTTTTCAAAAACACGGGTAATCAGCTGTCTGTCAAAAGGAATCATAATATTTCTTTCAAAATTAATTTTTGTAATAATGTTTCTGTTAAATACATTGCCAATAGTCTGTTCTTCTTTCGTTATTTCGTTTATAAAATCTGTGATTGATTGGGTTTTCATAGCCTGACGGATTTCGGTAGAATTCATTTTTGTAAAACTTATAAGCGTATCAATCATTGTTTCGAGCTGCTGTGTTTTTGTGCTTATGAGTTCCATTGCGTTATGAACTTCTTTTTTATCACTGATAACACCGTCCGAAATAGCTTCTATGTAGCCTTTGATTACGGCAACCGGAGTTCTAAGATCATGACTTATTCCCATAATAAATTTAGTTTTTTGATTCTGGGCTTCTGCCAGGGAGATACGCATTTTTTCAAGACTTTCAAGAATTGAAGTAATTTCATTAGATTTTCTGGTATCTTTTTGTATTGATTTTCCAAGGTTTCCATCCGCAAGGGACTGGGTCGTTTCTTCAATAATTTTAATGGATCTGTTAATTGTACGCGAAAGGAATGTAATGATAATAATACAGATGATTACAATAAAGGTAAGAACCGTATAAAGAATAGGCATGTAAAGCTGATTTTTTACTGCAGCACTCTTTTTTCTTGGAATTCGGGTAATCATCATAGAATTGAGTGTATATGTATTTAAAGATGTAAACTGATAAAAGTATTTATTTGAATTTCCCTCCATAATTAACCAGAGTTCAAACTGACTCACATAAGAATTTGTTGGAATTTCCTTTATTGTAGATGTGATTACAAGGCCTGTTATATTGTCTATAAGTGCTATTTCTACATTTTTAGGTAAGAGCTTTACGTTTCTTATAAACAAATCATAATCGGCCTTTGTCATGTTGGTTGAATCAAGCTTTTGAATTTCTTCATAGCCGCTCAAAAGCATATGTCTTGGAGAACGCAGATAAAGGTTAATACATACAAAAAGAAGACATGCAAGAGGAATTGCAGTAATAAAAACTGCCAGAAGATTAAGTTGTTTTTTAAGCTTCATATCTTTATTTTATTAAATCTTTATTAAAAATATAACCCTTTCCAAACTCAGTTTTAATAAATTGTGCATTTGAAGGATCTTCTTCCAGTTTTTTTCTAAGACGCTGAATATAAACGGCTACTGCAGTAATATCACCGTACTGAACCTTCCATACTTCATTAAAAATTTTTTCCGGAGAAAGAACTGTTCCCGCATTTTTTACAAGATATTCAAGAACATCATATTCTTTTGTAGAAAGCGGGATTTTGTGACCGTCCTTTTTAAGAACACAACTGTTAAGAAGCAGGGAAAAGCATCCAAAATTAATTGTATCTTCAGAAGACGATGAATTAAGGTTTTTTCTTCGTAAATGAGCCTGAACTCTTGCAACCAGAACTCCGGGAGAAAATGGTTTTGTAACAAATTCGTCGGCTCCAAATTGAAGTCCGTTTATAATATCTTCATCAGCATCGCGGGCAGAAACAATCATAACAGGAATCTCTGCTTTAAACATTTCACGGAACTGTTTTAGAAAATCAAAGCCGCTCATTCCGGGAAGGTTCAAGTCAAGAATAAGGAGATCTGGTTTTTGTCCTGTAGAAAACGCTTTTAGGGCATCTTCTGCATTATAAAAGGGAAGTGGATTAATATTGCTTTTTTTAAGGTACATGCATACAAGCTTAGAAATAGACTCTTCATCTTCAATCACAAAAACATCAGGCATTTTTTCGTCCATATTTCGCCTCCAAAAATCTATTTATATATTTATAATTATAATATTAAAATATTTAAAAAAGAATAATAGAATTCTTATATAACGATTTGTTAATCTTAAATAACAAGTTTTTATTGAAATAAAAAAAAATAATATGCTTCCGGTCGGGTACGGGGTTGCAAAACCGCGGGCTCGCCCGCTACACGCTGAAGTGCCTTGTAATTATATACTTGGCCGCCTTGCGGCCGCACTTCAGAGTGTTTTTGAACCCCGT
>JAEEGL017032505.1_pt1 | contig 18759 bp, 13 predicted proteins | sample 9134231 | NCBI WGS metagenome assembly JAEEGL01 (sample SAMN16246548, study PRJNA631951) | gut metagenome | biome: gut microbiome; feature: rumen; material: fiber-attached | host: Bos | place: Iran: Karaj | collected 2018-10 | reverse complement strand
CTCTCTCCCACATCAACAGCATGGCCAGGAGAAGCCTGAACGACAAGCCCGCCTTCACGCCTTTCGAGACCATATACGGGGAAGGAGTGCTGGGCAGCCTAGTACATGTCGAGCCACCTGCTGGCCGACTTCCGCGAATCCCCCGAACTCTATCGCCGCAAGATCAATGGCGAAATCGCCGAGGCCGAAAGCCCGGCTCTGGCGCTCGGACGCGCCGCGTTGCCTGTCCTGTCTCATACAAAACATTCCAGGTTACATCCGCAACAACGGGTTGCTGATGACAGCTCGATACAAGCCTGAACCAGTCTCTTTTCCTCATGCCTGCTCCCACAAGGCATTTGCCATCTGCGGTGAACATTTGGGCTTGATACCAATTCAAACTCCATCGAAGTCAAACATAGAATACACCTTTTTTATGGTTCTGCCATTCGCTCACCCTCATTTTTGACCTGCAAGTCCACTTTTATCAATGGCTTTAGGAAACCATTGCACAGGTCACTGCAAAGTTTTGGCACAATGCACAAAAGTTTGCAACGAGCATGAGGCGGACACGGCCCGTCAGACCATCAGACTTGAAAGGATGGATTTGTCGAGAAGGAATGGAATGATTCCCACGAAGGATATGCCGTTTTCATCCGTGTAAAACGGCTGGTCGTCGCCGGTTATGACCAGTTTCCTGAAGGAGTCCCCTGTCTTCCTGAGCGGCAGAAGCTCCTGCTCCGCCTTCGCCTCGGTTGCCATCTCAAAGGCGCTCTGGATGTACAGCTTGTCCAGCCCGAGGTTCACGATGAAGTCGATCTCGTGTTGCCGCCTCTCCCTTTTCCCGTCCTTCGTGGCGAGGATTTCGACGACGCCGACGTCCACGTTTGCGCCGCGGCTGACCAGCTCGTTGAAGATGACGTTCTCCATCAGGTGGGTTCGTTCCGTCTGGCGGTAGTTGAGCCTCGCGTTGCGGAGCCCCACGTCCTCGGCATAGTACTTTGACGGATAGGAAAGGTACTTGCGCCCTTTTATGTCGTAGCGTTCCGCATGCTCGAACAGGTAGGCCTGCTTCAGATAGCCGATGTAGTCCTGGACGGTGTGCGGCGAGGGCTTTATCCCCTGGGTCGATGCAAGGGTGGACACGATGTTCGAGAGATTGGTCAGGCTGCCGACCGCGCTCATGAGGACATTGACAAGCGCGCCCAGCACGAAGTCGTCCTTCAGACCGTTGTGCTCGACGATGTCCTTCAGGTACAGTGTCTTGAACAGCCCTGCCAGATACTCGCGCTTGTCCTGCGGGCTTCTCTTGAGGACAGCTTCCGGCATCCCCCCATAGACAAGGTATTCCCCCCAGGCGCGGTATTCGCTCAGGCCGCTTGCCGGCAGATACTCGGAGAAGGACAGCGGATGAAGCCGGATAACCTCGCCGCGGTCGCGGAAGTGCGTCGGAACCTCGTCGGAAAGCATCCTCGAGTTCGAGCCAGTCACATAGACGTCCAGATTGGGGATTTTCATCAGACCGTTGAGAGTGTCGTAGAACGTGACGGTCGCCTTGCCCCCCTCGACAATGCCTGGGACCTCCTCGCACATCTGGATCTCGTCAATGAGGGCGTAGTACGGGATGTCGGGAGACGCCACCCTCTCCTTTATGAATGTGGAGAGGCGTCTCGGATCCCTCAGCGCCTCGTTCTCGTCGTCATCCAGCGCCAGCCCGATGATCTGGGAGTCGCCGATTCCCTGCGAGCGGAGATGATTCCTGAACTGGACATTGAGAAGATGGCTCTTGCCGCAGCGGCGTATCCCCGTGATGAACTTCACGAAGCCGTCGTGCTTGCGCTCGATCAGTTTGTTCAAATAGAAATCGCGTTTTATGTCCATGACACCTCTCGGTGCAAAGTTTAGTATCAGTTACCAAAAGTTTGCACTAATATACACCGTATTCATTGTTTTTCCTCCGCCGCTTGCGGTTCTTCATGCACAGCCTAAAACCGCTGATTGTGCTTCAAGTCTGGCAGCGCGGTTCGTCTGCGGGCGCGCGTCATAGTCCCATCGTGGCGGCGGCGAGGGCGCGGAAGTCCTGGATGCGGTGGAGGGTGACGAGGTTGCTGTTGTGGTGGGTGGCGGAGTCGAGGTCGCCTGAGCGGACGATGGCGAGCAGGTCGTCCCCGTCGACGAGCAGGTGGGGATAGTTGCGCGGGGCGTTCTCGGCGGGGCCGAAGGCGATGGAGCCCAGGCGCGCCCAGGAGAGGCAGTCGGGGGAGGCCCACAGCGCCAGATGGCGTCGGCTGGAGGGGCGGGGCGCGTCGATGTCGCACCAGCCGTGGCGCTGCTGGTTGGCGGCCATGAAATAGAGGCGGGTGGGCCCGTCGTAGAGGATGTGGAACTTCAGGGATCCGCACGGGCAGGGGACCGCGAAGATGCCCGCAGTCGTGCCGAGCGACTGCCAGCGGGAGATGGCCAGCGTGCCGTCGGGCGCCTCGCTTCCCTTGAGATAGACCGCCAGGGGCATCTCCAGGCTGTTCAGGCGCGAGGCCAGCAGGAAGGCGTCGGGATCCTGGCGCGCAAGCAGCCCGCAGCCTGGGCCGACGGGCAGGACGTGCGTTTCGAGGATGCCCGAATTGAGCGCGTCGGGAAGGTTGGTGAGGGAGCGGATCTCCTCGCAGAGCGGGACGGGGTTGAAGGGCTCGGAGAAGCGCCAGGCCTCCGCGCGCGTGAGGTCGGCGTCCGCCGCCGCCGACAGCAGGAACAACTCGATGTTCGGCCAGCGGCGGCGCCCGCCGTAGTCGATGTAGCGCTCGTAGACGAGGTAGACGCGGCCGTTGCGCAGCACGGGCGTCGTGGAGCTCTGGTGCCAGTCGCCGCCCGCGCGCAGCATGGCGGGCGCGCTCCAGGTCTCGCCGTTGTCGTCGCTGGCGCTGATGCAGAGGCCTGCGGAGTGGCCAAGGGCGTAGAGGCGGCGCCCCGCGCGGAAGAGGATCTCGTGCAGCATCGGGATGCGGGCGGCGGTCTCCCGCCACGAGCGCCCTCGGTCGTCGCTCACCAGGATCCGCACCTGGTTGCCCGCGGGGCTGTCGCCCTCGGCGCTGCGCGGCCCGTCGAGGGCGGTGCAGCCTGGGCCGCCCAGATCGACGCCCGCAAGCAGACGGCCCCCGAAGCCCTCCACGAGGGCGGGCGTGAAGCAGTAGATGCCTGCGGGATTCGGGGAGCGGTAGAGGATTTGTTCGTCGGCGATGAAGTCCATGGCGCGGATCAGAGGTCGAGGCTTTGGCAATGGCGCACGAAGGCGTCGACGGTGTCGTTCGGTTCCAGCGGACGCGCGGGGCGGGTGAGCGCATTGCCGCAGAGGCCGAGCCGCGCGAGGGCGGCCTTGAGGCCCGCCGCGACGCCGCAGCAGATGTTCTCGCGGAACTGGTAGATGGCCTGGAGCCCCTCGATCTCGCGCTGCCACCGCGCGACCGCCGCCGCGTCCCCCGCCCGCGACGCCTGGTACATCCCCGTGAAGAAGCCAGGCGCCACGTTGGAGCCCGAGTTCACGCCGCCGCACGCGCCGACGGCCAGCGCCCGCCCCAGCAGCGCGTCCGGCCCCATGAAGAGCGAGAAGTCGTCGCGCCCGCGCAGGGCCTTCGCGACGACCTCGAAGGCGGCGAAGTCCCCCGCGCTGTCCTTGTAGCCGACGACATTCGGGAGTTCCGCGATGCGGATCACCAGTTCGGGCGGCAGCGTGATCTTCGTCATCGCGGGCATGTTGTAGATGTAGAGCGGCAGCGGCTGCTCCGAGGCGAGGATGCGGTAGAACTCCAGCAGTTCGGGCGCCTCCAGCGGCAGATAGCACGGCGGCGCCGCCACCACGCCCTCCGCCCCCGCCGACGCCGCGAAGCGCGCCAGCGACAGCGATTCCTCCACCGACGCCGACGATATCCCCACCAGCAGCGGCGCGCGGCCCGCCGTCGCCTCGCGCGACGCGCGGATCATCTCCTCCCGCAGAGGCGGCGGCAGCGCGGGCCCCTCCCCCGTCGTCCCCAGCACGAAGATCGCGGCGATGCCGTGCCTCAGCAGAAAATCCTGATGGCGGAAGACGCCTTCCCGATCCAATCCACCCGCCGCCGTCAACGGCGTCACCACTGGCGTCACAATCCCTTCGATTCGCTTGGCGGCCATGCGACCATTCTCCTTCTGTGTCGAAAACCCGATGCGGAATGTCCCGCGCCATAATATATTAACCCGAATGGTAACCAGTTTGCCAGAAAACGTGATTTCACATGGAGGCCGTGGCCGCATGAGCGCTGGATTGTCGTTGTCGTCCCCCCTGTCGGGGATGGCGGTGTCCCTGCTGGACGAGGACTGGAAGAACATTTTGCTGGCCCGCACGCTGACGCCGCGCGACGGGGAGGGCTACGGCATCGCGGAGGATGTCCACTTCCCCGAGCCCGTCCGTTTCGCGTGGCAGGGCGGCGCCGCCCCCTACCGTCTGGAGGTCACCTCCCCCGACGCGCCCGCCAGGACGCTCGACGGGCTGGCCGAACCCCGCGCCGCGCTCTTCAACCTCCACGTCGCGACCCGATACCATTGGCGCGTGACGGACGCCGCAGGCGCCGCCGCCGAGGCGGACTTCCGCACGGCGGCGACGCCGCGCCTGATCGCCCTCCCCGACCCCCTGCCCGCAGGGCCAGTGAATGTGCGGGACATCGGCGGCGCCCCGAGCGCCTTCGGCGGCCGCGTGCGCCAGGGCCTCCTCTACCGCGGCTCCGCCTTCTCCTTCTTCCAGCCCTTCGGCGAGGCCAACCGACGCTTCCTGCGCGAGGCGCTCGGCATCCGCTGCGACCTCGACCTGCGCTACGAAACCCAGGTCGGAGACCAGCGGGAATCCGAACTGGGCGCGGACATCGCATGGCGCCGCTATCACATCAACGCCTACAAGCCCTTCACCAACGAACAGAACGACCTCTGGCGCGACACCTTCCGCGCCCTCGCCGACCCGAAACTCTATCCCGTCTACTGCCACTGCAGCGGCGGCATCGACCGCACTGGCGAGGTCGTCATCCTCCTCCAGGCAATCCTCGGAATGGGCGAGGAGCAGATCTTCACCGAATACGAACTCAGCTCGCTCTCCTTCTTCCCGCGCGCCAGAACCATCCCCTATCTCCAGGCCTGGCTCCAGCGCATCGCCGCATCCTCCCCAAACGGCGGAAACCTCATGCAACAGGCCGAAAACTACCTCCGAACCATCGGCATCACCGACGACGAAATCGCCTCCATGCGAAATATCTTCCTCGGATGGAACGGCATCCCAACGAACGACGGCGTCCTCGCCCGCGTCCGAACCCCCGAAATGATCGGCGCCGCCCTCCAATAGCCACGCCACTCCATTTTCATCCCCGCCCCCATTTGACATTTCCGCACCACCCGTTACATTATGGCAACTGGTAACCAGATTTCCAGAATGGGTTCCGTGCCCGGCGATTCTTCGCCGGGAAAAGAAGTGCGCACCCCGCTCTTGCAATTTTCTTTCCCGCCTTTTTCCAATCCCCCATGAGTGACGAAGACCTGCAGATGCTGTCGGAGATCCGACGCTACATCTCGACCCTGAACCACACGGCGCAGGAGTCGTTTGTGAGCGAGCGGAGCATTGCGGAGCGCTTTGGTCTGAACCGCAGTTCGGCGCGGAAGATCCTGCTGCAGTTCGAGGGGGAGGGAGTGCTGGAGTGCCTGCCGAAGCGCGGCTACCGTCGGGTGGACTACAGCAAGACGACCTTGAAGACATACTACAGCATCCGCAGCGCGATCGAGTGCGAGGCCCTGCGGCTGGCGGAGACGCGGGCGACGCGGGAGGACATCCTGCGGATGATGCTGATCCTGGAGGATTCGGACAAGGTGATCGCGGAGAAGCGCTGGGCGGACTATCCCGTGCTGGATTCCGCCTTCCACCACGCGCTGGTGAACGCGGCGCACGATGTCTTCCTGCAGAAGATGTACAACCTGATCGTCATCCAGACCCACCCCGCCATCCTGCCCTCCCCAGAGCGCACCGTCGGCGCGCACAAGACCCACCGCGAGGTCTTCGAGGCGCTCCGCGCCAAGGACGCCGCGAAAGCCGCGAAAATCCTGCACAGCAAGCATTTCAACAATGCGACCGACGGCATAGATGCCACCGACTTCCTCCATCCTTCCATAAAAAACGCCAAGGACGCGCCGTCCAAGGCAAAATCCGCCCGCAAGCCATGAACGACTTCACCGCCAGCATCGCCCAGTGCCGCCAGTACATCGAGACGGTTCTCTTCGTCCCGAAGATGAGCCTCATCTACGACTACCGCTCCTCGCTGGAGCCAGGGAAGTACTTCGACCACCTGCCGACGCCCGAGGAGATCGCGCAACGTCTCCCGAACCCCTGCGGCTGGGCCGCGGGCATGGAGGATTCGGTCATCAACGGCGGCGTCGCCCTCGACATGTACATCGACCTGGGCGACGCCGAGTGGGCCGCGAAGATCTTCGCGGGGCTCAGGCGCTGCGCCGAGGTCGCGGGCGTCCCTGGCTTCGTCGCGCGCAGCGTCTCGCCCATCGACGGCAAAAGCTTCTTCCCCGAGAGTTCCCGCGACCAGTACACTCACTTCATCTACGGCCTCTGGCGCTACTTCCACTCGACGCTCGCCTCTGCCGAAGCAAAGGCCGAGTGCGCGCGCCTCCTCGTCGAGGTCGCCCGCTTCTTCGAGACCTACGTCACCGAGGAAAACAACTGGACCCTCCCCCGAGGCGACTTCGGCGAACCCCGCTCCTCCGTCTGCAAGATGGCCCACGTGAACGCCCACGAGGCCGCACGCCTCCCCATGGCCTACGCCGCCGCCTGGGATGTCACTGGCGACGACCATTGGCGCCAGTGCTGCCTCCAGTGGCGCGACGACGCCCTGGCGCAGAGCCTCGGCCTCGGCGACCACTCCTACCACAGCTACGCGCTCCTCCAGATGCTCTGCAGCATCCGCCTCCTCCATGACGTCGAGCCCGACGCCGCCGCACGCGAGAAATGCCTCGCCGTCATGCGCCTCATCGACGAATACTCCCGCTTCAACCTGCTGCGCGCCGTCGACGAAAGCTACGCCACCGACTTCAGCGCCCTCCCTGGTAACTGGCGCGACGTCCACCACGGAACCTCCATTCCAGGCTGCGGGCATTTCATCCCCGACAAGACCGAGGCCTACCGCCTCTCGTACCACCCCATCCGCGAATGCGGCGAGAGCCTCCTCAACACCCTGCTCCTCCCCGAGAGCCTGCGCAACGTGACCGACCTGCAGCGCCGCCTCTTCCGCTTCGTCATCGGCAAACTCGACCTCACCCGCCACACCACCTACGCCCCCCTCTACCCCGCCGCCGCATTCTACAAGGCAAAGGCACTCGGAATCGAAATCTAACCCTGCCCACCGCCCACCATCCCTTCAATCCCTTCAATCCCTTCAATCCCTTCAATCCCTTCGATCCCTTCGCCCTCCCTTGAATCGCCCGCCATGAAGAACACCCTCGCCATCCTGCTTCTCGCCGCCGCCGCGCTCTTCGCCGCCGCCGATTCCGCCCTGCCCTCTGGCGGCCTCACCAGCGTCGACTTCTTCCAGGGCGCGCGCGAGCGTGCCGCCGCCGCCAAGAGCGGCGGCAAGAACCTGCTGCCGATCGCCATCACCGACTGGACGCTCGGCAGCGGCGCCAACCGCGGCAGCGTCCCAGGCGGCTGGAACGCCGAGTGGGCGCAGAAGGAGAAGCAGATGCGCGCGCTCGTCAAGCAGTCCGCGCGCGTCGAGGGCGGCGTGCCGACCTATTCGATCGAGACGCCCGCCTCCATCAACCAGTACCGCACCGACCGCGGCATGCCCATCTACCACGCGCGGCTCATGCCGACGCAGCCCCTGCCCGTGCAGCCCAACCGCAACTACCGCCTGACCTACCGCGTGCGCGGCGAGACCCCCGCACCCGCCTCCGCCAACCGCACCGTCCTCACCGTCGACTACTTCGGCCCCGACCGCAAGTACGTGCCTGGCGTCCGCTCCAACTACGTCACCACCATCCCCACCCCCGCCTGGCAGGAACTCACCTACGACATCCGCACCCCCGAGGGCACCGCCTTCCTCCGCGTCCACTTCGGGCTCCAGAACCTCGGCAAGGTCGAATACCAGATTGTCGGCCTCGTCGAGACCACCGCCCCCGACGGCTTCGACGCCACCCTCTTCCCGATGGGCGTCCTCGACAACCAGTGCCACATCCCCCAGGGACAGATCGGCTTCGTATCCTTCTTCCCCATCAACCAGAGCACCCGAAAGGCCGTCCACCCGCGCCTCCGCGTCACCATCCCCCCGCCATTCCGCCACGTCGCCCCCGCACCGTTCCTCCTCGCCAACTACTTCTCCGACCAGCCCAACCCCGACGGCTCCCACACCTGCACCTTCGGTTTCCGCGAATACCGCTGGGACATCCTCGCCGCCAAGGACTACGCGGGCTCCTTCCCACTCCTCTTCGCCGTCACCACCGACGCCGCCCCCTCCGACAAGCTCTACCCGATGACCTACCAGGCCTTCGACGACGGCTATGAAGGCCCCGTCAAGACCTGCTTCCTCCGCGTCATGCCCGCCATCCACGGCGAGCGCCCACGCCTCTTCCAGAGCGGCATCTACGACTCCCGCGACACCCTCCTCCCCCAAGACGCCTTCCGCCAGTTCGCCCGCGAATACGCAGGAATGGGCTTCAACGTCTTCTTCAACTTCAACTGCGAAAAATACGTCACCGACGCCATCCACTCCCACGGCATCCCCTGCCTGGGCAGCTCCCGCTTCATCGCCAACGGCTACGCCTGCCCCATCCCCCCCGACAAGCGCCCCGCCTACACCCACTTCATCGGCGTCGACGGCAAGCCCGTCTCCGACTACAACGGGCGCTTCCACCTCAACTGCCCCACCACCGTCATCTACCGCACCCCCTTCTACCAGGAGACCATCCTCGGCGAAATCCGCCAGCTGATCGGCCAGCGCGACTACTTCATGTCCAACTGGGAGCCTGGCCACGCCCAGACCTCGGGCGGCTGCTTCTGCGACAACTGCAAGAAGGACTTCATCGCCTACTCCAAACTCCCCGCCGCCGAGGTCGAGGCCGCCTGGCCCGCCGCCATCATGGCCAAATACCGCAACCAGTGGCTCAACTTCAAGAGCCACCAGCACGCCCTCTACCTCGAGACCTTCGAAAAGGACATCAACGCCATCGCCAAGGCCGCAGGCAAGAAGGGCTCGGGCTTCATGCCGATGATCACCCGCGACATCGTCCTCGACAGCGACTTCAACCTCACCGACACCAACGCCTTCGCCGTCCGCTTCTACGCCGACCGCATCAAGTGGATCAACCCCTGGGGGCCCTACCTCGCCCACCACTGGCGCGACCTCAAGCGCGACCTCCCAGGCAGCCGCATCCGCATGCTCACCATGGCCCGCAGCGCCGTCCGCTTCCTCGACCTCGCCGTCAAGGACTCCGCGAAGCGCCCCAGACTCCTCGCCTTCCCCAACGGCCTCTGCGTCAACATGCTCGTCTCCCCAGAGCAACTCGCCATGGACACCCTGAGCGTCTACGTCGGCGGCTGGCAGGGCTCCACCCCCTACTACTTCCCCGCGGGCTATGACGCCCGCTACTGGAAGGCCCTCGCCGACGCCAACACCGCCGTCGCCCGCACCGAGCGCTACGTGATGGAGGGCAAGGCGCTCCCGCAGCCCGCCGTCGAACTCCTCACCCCCTTCCCGCGCCCGCTCTACGCCGAACTCAACGCCCCCGACCGCCCCATCTCCTCCCTGCAGGTCGTCCCCTTCGCCAGGGACGGCGGCCTCTGCCTCGCTGTCGGAAACTTCTGGGAATACGGCGAGGCCTTCTTCACCGCGCCGCTCGCAGGCCTCCAGCCGAACCAGCGCTACCTCGTGCGCGACGCCGTCTCGGGAACCGCCTTCGCCGACGGGCAGGGCAGGAACTTCACGGGCGCCCAGCTCGCGAAGGGCGGCGCCCTCGTCCTCCACGCCCCCGCCCTGCGCTGGCGCTTCTATCTCGTCGAGCCGACCGCCGACACCGCCGCGCCCAAAGGCGCCCTCTCCGCCGCCGAGGTCCGCGCGCTGCTCGCCAGGCGCCTGCCCGCCATCACCAAGGCCGCCGCCGAGGAAAACGCCTTCGTCAACGCCCAGGCCAAGCCCGCCGAGACGCCCGCCGACGTGAAACTGCTCCAGGGCTTCCGCGCGCCTGGCGTCGCCATCTCCGCGACCGTCGTCAAGGGCGCCGCCCGCCCCACCGAGCGCGTCAGTTCCTACGACACCCTCGCCACTGGCGGCTCCTCCGACCGCACCATCCTCACCATCCAGTGCGGCGACAGCGTCTGGAAACTCGACCCCGACCGCGGTGCCTTCCTCGCATCCTGGCGATTCAACGGCCGCGAACTCTGCTGCGGAGACGACGGCATGGGCCTGGGGATGGACGGCCCGTGGGTGCCGCCCGTCCGCTTCAACCGCCCCTTCCAGCTGACCAAGGCCGAGGCCATCCCTGGCGGCGTCGCCCTCGAGTTCACCCGCACCCTCAACGTCAACGACGCCCCGCAGTATGACCGCGCCGTCCTGGTCAAGCGCATCGCCTTCACCGCCGACCGTGTGCAGATCGACTCCACCTTCCGCAACCCCTACAACGACACCATCCGCTTCGCATACCGCTACCAGAACCTCCCTGGCCCCATGCAGAGCGCCAACGGCGCCCCAGGCACCGCACGCTTCACCGCCGCCGACGGCAAGCCGCTGGTCGTCCCCGCGGCCACCAGGCATGTCCTCTACAAACTGGCGCAGTCCCCCGCCAACGAGGAGGTCCTCAGGGTGCTCTTCGGGAAGTCCCCCGACTATCGCTCCCAGCGCCGCGTCGTCGAAATCGCCAAGCCCGAAGCCACCTTCGTCACCGCCGACGGCAAGGTCGCCCTCAAGGTCACCCTCGCCCCCGCCGTCGACTTCCACGGATTCGTCAGCTTCGCGGGCGGCGCCATCCTCACCTTCGAACCCGTCTTCAACACCTGCGAAATCCCCGTCGGCCGCGACTGGCACGCCCGCATGATTCTCGAAGCCACGAAGATGCGCTAAAATCCCGCCGGCTTTTCGCCGGCGGCACCGAACAGGGCAGGCGGCGGCCGCGCGGGAGCGCGGCCCTCCCGTTCACTGCTCATCCCTTGAATCCCTTCAATCCCTTGAATCCCTTCAATCCCTTCAATCCCTTCAATCCCTTCTTGTAGCCCCGCCATGAAATTCACCAACTGGCATGGTTTTTTAGTCCTCGGCGAACTCGACCTCCCCAAAGGCGGCGCCGTGCAGGTGCAGTTCCTCAAGGACGGGCGCTGGGAGCCCGCCTGCGTCATGCCCAACCTGACCGAGGAATCGCTCTTCGCGCCGCACAACAGCCAGGACTGGGACTGGGCGACCGAATACTGCGGCCTCGTCCCCGAGCGCATGGTGCGGGACAACCAGGTCTACTGGAACTTCACCGTCAACTTCGGCGGCGTCCCCGAGGGCGGCGTCGCGCGCCTGAAGATCACCCGCGCGGCCTCGGGCGGCCGCCCCGTCTCCATCGAGGAGGTCGAGGTCCATCCCGACTACGGCGCCACCGTCGTCCTCAAGAACTGGTCCGACTGGTCCGACACCCCGCTCAACACCTACGAGGGCATGGAGCCCTGCCGCCAGGAGGATCCCGCCAACGCCCCGCACGGCTGGTGCGTCGCCAACTGCACCTTCGGCCCCCCGCGCCTCACCCTCTTCGGCCAGGAGGAGGTCAAGCCCCTGCGCTACTGCCCGAGACTCTCGGGCAGATACGACCTCTACGTCTGCATGAAGGAGCACGTCCTCGAATGCGACTTCGAACTGCCTGGACTCAAAGTCCCCCAGACCGTCATGATCGGCCCCCGCATGATCCCCTTCAACAAGTTCTGGAAGGAAATCTACGTCGCCCAGGCCGACTTCACCCCCGAAGACACCATCGCCATCCACCAGTGCGCCAGTTCACGCGTCAACCGCCTGCGCCGCTTCGGCGACATCTTCTACCTGAAACTCGTCCCCGCCGACCGCCCCGCCGTCCCCCCCCTCTCCTTCCCGCAGCGCCCCCGCGAGATCATCTTCTACAGCGAGCCCTACTCCCTCGCCTACACCCACTTCCTCATCAAGCCCGAGGACGCCGAGGCCATCGCCGACCGCTACGTCGACCTCGGCGTCGACAAGGTCGTCTGCCAGATGGGCCGCGTCGGCTCCTTCGTCCTCTATCCGAACACCGTCGGCGGGCGCGGGCGCGAGGGCGCCGTCTCGGGCGACGACCGCCAGTCCTCCGTCGGCCCCGCGCTGATGATGCGGAACATGGACATCATGAAGGAACTGCCCGCCGCCTGCCACAAGCGCGGCATCAAGTTCCTCGGCAACATGGGCGTCAACACCCCCTACAAGGGCACCACCCTCGAATCCAAGTTCGCCGTCGACCACCCGCAGTACTACCACCACCACTCGCTCGACTTCGACATCCCCGAGGTCGTCGACTTCGCCGCCGAGCACTTCCGCGAGATGGCGCGCTACGACATCGACGGCATCGCCGTCTCCCACACCCGCTACCCAGAGTACATGAGCGTCAAGAACATCGTCGACCTCCACCGAAAGATCGTCGAGAAACTCGGCCCCGCGCGACGCGCCGAACTTGAAATCAACATCAGCTTCGTCGCAGGATACCCCGAATACTACCAGGCCGTCGAAATCCTCCTGAAGGAGGATCTCGTCGACTCCATCGTCCCCTCCAACCTCATGTCCATCTGGCCGCCCGTCGACCTCGTGCCTTTCTACCAGCTCACGCAGAAGTACGGCAAGACCCTCTACGGAATGCTCGACGGCTGGAGCCTCAACCACGGCGGATACGGCGGCGGGCTCCTCGTCCGACCCGACGAATACGCCGAACTCGCCGAACGCTACCTCTCGCAGGGCGCCACGGGCCTCTACTTCTACCAGTCCGAGGGCATCCTCCGCAACGTCTTCAACCGCAGATTCGTCAAAAGCCTTAAGATGAAGCCTTGATTTTCCCCGTTTCCATCGTATAATTAAACACGTTCCGACTTTTCCTTCACCCCCGATCCAGGAGAGAATTGACCATGCGCAGAACCTTCACCCTCATCGAATTGCTCGTCGTCATCGCGATCATCGCCATCCTCGCCTCCATGCTCCTGCCCGCCCTCTCCAAGGCACGCGACAAGGCCAAGACCATCGCCTGCGTCAACAAGTGCAAGCAGCTCGGCCTCGCCCAGAATCTCTACCGCAACGACAACAGCAGCTGGTACGCCCTGCATCTGCGCACCTCCTACTGTACTGCCGAATCCGTCGAAAAGATGGAGTCGGACGGCAAAGGCGGCGCCACCACCCAGTACGCCTACTGGTGGCCCAAACTCGCGGGCTACCTGGGCATCGACGTCAACACGGGCAACGCCTCCCAGCGCGCTGGCGCCACCTCCAGATTCGCCACCATGATGCGCTGCCCCGCCGAAAGCCGCGTCCTCCCCAACTGGTGGACCTTCGACTACGCCGTCAACTACTACGCCTTCACCGACTGCTACTACAATGTCGCCTACCATACTGGCGCCAACCAAGACTGGATCAACCGCATCCTCAACGGCTCCGCCGCCTACTCCCGCATCGCCATGATCTTCGACGGACGCATCTCCTCGCACTACGTCCTCCCCACCACCTGGACCGACACCTCGACCGAGGCCAAGATGACCAACATGAAGAGCGCCTCCCGCCACAACAACGCCGCCAACGTCACCTACGCCGACGGACACGTCGAAACCCGCTCCGTCGACTACATCGCCCGCAGCGCGACCGCCATCTCCCAGATGTTCTGGTTCGGCAAATACTAATTCCACCCCACTTCGGAGACGACCATGCGCAGAACCTTCACCCTCATCGAACTCCTCGTCGTCATCGCAATCATCGCGATTCTCGCCTCCATGCTCCTGCCCGCCCTCTCCAAGGCGCGCGACAAGGCCAAGATCATCGCCTGCGTCAACAAGTGCAAGCAACTCGGCCTCGGGCAGGTCATGTACAAGAACGACAACGGCAGCTGGTTTGCCCTGCAACTGCGCACCTCCTACTGCTCGGCCGGCTCCGTCGAAAAGATGTGGCTGGAAGGCAGCAGCGTGGTCACCCAGTACGCCTACTGGTGGCCCAAGATCGCGGGCTACCTGGGCTACGATGTCATCACCGGCAACGCCTCCCAGCGCGCCGGCGGCACATCCCGGTTCGCCAATGCGATGCGCTGCCCCGCCGAGACCGCCACCATCCCCAACTGGTGGACCTTCGACTACTCCATCAACTACTACCTCTTCACCGATGTGCCGTATGTCTACTACCACGACAACCTCGCAGGCAACAAGGAATACGCCAACCGCATCCTGAACGGCTCCGCACCCTACTCCCGCATCGGCATGATCTTCGACGGCCGCAACAGCAACACCTACATGCTGCCCACCATGTATACCAACAACTCCACCGATGCCCAGATTACCTACGCGAAAAGCGCCGTCCGACACAACAACGGCGCCAATGTCACCTTCGCCGACGGACACGTCGAATACCGTTCCCGCGACAAACTCCTCGAAGGCACCGACGTCACCTGGAGGGAGCCCGCCTATAAGGTCTTCACGATGTTCTGGCTCGGAGACTACTGACCCGCAATCAAGGAGAATCACCATGACTACCCTCCCCCGTAAAAACTTCACCCTCATCGAACTCCTCGTCGTCATCGCGATCATCGCGATCCTCGCCTCCATGCTCCTGCCCGCGCTTTCCAAGGCGCGCGAAAAGGCCCGTGCCATCTCCTGCGCCTCGAATCTGAAGCAGATCATGCTGGCCGAGCAGATGTACTGGAACGACGGCAAGGGCATTCCGCACTGGTGTGCCATAAGTTCCTACACCAACAAGGACGGCATCTCGCACTATGCCGCCTGGCCCTACCTCCTGGCGGACTTGGGGTACGCGGACAAGAGCGGCAGCCCTGGCGTCCCCAAATCCACCGCGACCAGCAAGAAATTGCCGTGGAGCAACCGGCACCTCTTCAGCTGCCCGTCGGTGCAGTCCGCCGCCATGGAGGAGTGCAACTCCTCCTACGGGCTGCACTATGAATGGAGCAACTCCCTTCTCAACAACTGGCTCAAGGGCAGTTTCACCAGCAGCGGCAAGACCTACACGACCTACCTGCCCGATCTGCCCGCGACCGTCGGCACCTCCAAGGTGATGTGGATCGCGGATTCCGGCGTCCTCCGCAACGGCAGCTTCATCACCCCCGCCTACATTTCCGCCGCAAGCATCTCTGGCGCCAACACCGAATGGTCCCCCGTCGCAACGGCCCTCTATCCATACCACTTCGACCTGCGCCACAACGGCCGTTCCAACACTGGCTTCCTCGACGGACACGTCGAGGCCGTGGGGCGCAGCATCCTTGCTGGCTACCTCGGCGAAGGGAAATACGGCGGCCACCGCAACGCCAAATACAGCCTCTGGCTCCAGCCCTCCCCCTATCGCCCGATGTAACCCAAGGCGGCCGCCCCCGCGCCCCGTTCAATCAAAGGAACTCCCCCCATGCACAAGACCGCCTTCACCCTGATCGAACTTCTCGTCGTCATCGCGATCATCGCGATTCTCGCCTCGATGCTCCTGCCCGCCCTCTCCAAGGCCCGCGACAAGGCCAAGGCCATCAAGTGCGTCAACACCGAGAAGTCCTTCGGCACCGCCGAACTCATGTACGCCGACGACAACCAGCGCTACTTCACCATGCAGCAGGGCTCCACCTCCAACGGCGTCCGCGCCGACCGCGGCGACGAGGTCTCCGCCCAGCCCGAGGAGGCCCGCATCTGGACGCGCATGCTCTCCCCCTACCTCATCGGCCACCTGAACTCGCCCCAGGAGCGCGGCATCATCCAGAAGCACTTCCTCTGCGCCGCCTCCACTACGCCGCCCACGAACACCTGGACCTTCGACTACGGCATCAACTACTACGGATTCTTCGCCGCCGCATACGGCTACTGGAACGGCAGCGGCAAGGACCGCTGGGGCGTCCCTGGATTCCTCAACGGCAAGTGCAGCTACGCCCAGATGATGCTCGCAATGGACAACCGCTGGAACTCCTACTATACCATCGTGCAGCAGTGGACCACCGCTGGCGCCAGCTACGACACCTCCCGCGCCGCCATCGGCCGCCACGGCGGCTCTGGCAACGTCCTCTACACCGACGGACATGTCGGCACCCTGAAACGCGAGCAGTTCCCGCTGGAAGTCAGCCACGGCGTCGGCGACGGCGGCGACGCAGGCAGACTCGCCTACAAACTCTGGTTCGGCGGCTGGAGCTACTACTGAGCCATTACGACTTTGCCAGACGGCCGCGCAGGAGCGCGGCCCTTCACAAGCCGAACCTGACCATCCCGACCATGCAGGGCGGCCGCGCAGGAGCGCGGCCCTCCCGCTGCCTCAAAAGCCGAACCTGACCACGCAGGGCGGCCGCGCAGAAGCGCGGCCCTCCCGTTGCCTCAAAAGCCGAACCTGACCATCCAGGGCGGCCGCGCAGGAGCGCGGCCTCCCGCTGCCTCAAAAGCCGAACCTGACCATGCCGTCCTCCTCATCCATCATGAAACCCACCCTTCTTCTCCTCACGCTGGCCACGTTCCTTGCGGCCGCGCCCGCCGCCCTCTACACGGAATCCTTCGACAACATCAAGTCGTGGCGGCTGGAGCCCCGCAACACCCCTGGTGTCATCAAGGCCGCCATCCAGGACGGGACGCTGAAAATCGACTTCCACGTCGAGGATCCCAAGACCGTCTACGGCTGGCCGCAGGCCATCCGCGCCATCAAGCCCACCCTCCCCGCAGGCGCCAACGACCTCTGCCTCGCCTTCGACGCCCTCGTTGAAAACCGCTCGGGCGCGCTCGCCTTCCGCGTCGTCCCGCGCCCGATGCCCGACTTCCTGCAGAAAGTCATCCAGTTGCAGCCAGGCGCCTGGACCCCCGTCCTCGTCCCCCTCGTCGCGAAGAAAAAGGACGCCGTCCTCGACAGCATCGCCTTCTGCATCGCTGGACGCTCCGCCAAACCAGGCGACGACTACTCCCTCTCCGTCAAGAACCTCCGCATCGTCCGCGGCAAGCCCGCCGCCGCCCCCGCCCCGACCCCCGCCGCCCGAAGCGGCCTGCGCGACGGCGTCCTCTCCTGCAAGGTCGTCCCCGCCTCCTCGCGCCCGCTGGACGACCGCCTCGAGATCATGATCCCGAACCTGCTCGTCAACAGCTACTTCCGCGAAGGCGGCCCCAAGCCCCCCGCCCCGGGCTGGAACTGCTATGGCGGCGAGTCCTACGGCGAAAGCCGCCACGGCGGCCGCTCCATCCACCTGCCTGGCAACCCAGGCAAGGCCATGGCCCTCCGCCAGAACGGCCTCGTCCTCGTCGCAGGCGAAAAGTACCGCCTGAGCGGATACATCCGCGGCGGCGGCTTCACTGGACGCATGGACGGGCATATCGGCACCGCGGGGCCGCGCTGGTCCAAGATTCGGGGATACTTCTTCACCGACAAGGACATCAAGCCCGACTGGCAGTATTTCGAGGTCGAGTTCACCCCCGCCGAATCCTCCTCTGGCGAATACGAGGGCATCATCTACCGCTCTGGCAACGGCGGCGGCTGGATCGAGGTCGACCGCGTCATCCTCGAAGCCATCTCCCCCAAGGCCATCGCGGGTTCCCGCAACAAATACGGCAACGACAAGTTCGAGGCCAACTACGACAAGGCACGCGCCGAGGGCAAGCTCCGCGCGGGCCCGCCCTCCCCCGAATACAAACTCGTCTGGAGCGACGAGTTCGACGGCACCAAGGTCGATGAATCCAAATGGCTTGTCTATGACATGGACTTCAAGGGCACGCGCCAATACATCCTCACCCCCGACTGCGTCGCCCTCGACGGAAAGGGCCATCTCATCATGACCACCCGCCTCGGCAAAAACGGCAAGGTCGAATCCCCGCGGCTCAGCACCGCCAGGCACAAGCCCTTCACCTACGGCTACGTCGAATGCCGCTTCAAACTCCACGACACCCCCCTCGCCAACGCCTCCTTCTGGATGCTCCCCGAAGGCAAGATGGACGCCCGCGACCCCGTCCACAAGGGCATGGAGATCGACATCATGGAGTGCGTCAACCCCTTCGGCGAAACCCTCTCCCACACCACCCACTGGTACAGCCTCGTCCCCGAACTCAACAAGCGCCTCTCCTTCTCCGGCGGCACCCGCGCCCGGCACGCCCCCGGCCTCCACGACGGCTTCCACACCGTCGGCCTCGAATGGACCCCCACCGACCTCTTCTTCTTCATCGACGGCGTCCAGAGCTGGCACCTCAACACCAAGGACCACCCCATCCCCGTCTGCCCCCACAACATCATCCTCTCCTTCGGCGGCCGAAACCCCGAAATCCTCAACCTCAAGGAATTCTCCACCACCTGGACCGTCGACTACGTCCGGCTCTACCAAAAATAACCCCGCCCCCGTTCTCTCCTGAAACCCAGCACATCCCTTGAATCCCTTTTATCCCTTGAATCCCTGCTTATAGCCCCCTAAAACCCCGCCCCTTAAAAAAAAGGCAAGTCCCATGTCCCATACCCCCTGGCTCACGGACGGCTTCGAGGCCTTCCGACGCGGCCGCTTCGGCAATGGCGGCCAGAACCTCTATGTCTCCCGCAAGGGCGTCCTGCAGCG
>JAEEGL011267342.1_pt1 | contig 18759 bp, 12 predicted proteins | sample 9134231 | NCBI WGS metagenome assembly JAEEGL01 (sample SAMN16246548, study PRJNA631951) | gut metagenome | biome: gut microbiome; feature: rumen; material: fiber-attached | host: Bos | place: Iran: Karaj | collected 2018-10 | reverse complement strand
GCCAAACCTCGTGAGCTTGTCGAGCCTGTCGCGGTCTTCGGTACGCACCATGATCCCGCGCGCCCGTGCGGTGGCGCGAAGGCTTGCGATCTCATCGCTTTCGCCCTTGTCGTACAGCAGCAGCACTATTTCGCTTACGGTGCGCCGCCCGGCCCTCAACGGCTCGATGACCGGGGTGCGTCGGTATATCCATTCGCCGCCCGTGCACATCTCGCGCGGCCCTTTCTTGTGTGCGTCCCTGTTTTTCATCGGCGAATATCCTACCAAATCCTCCGCCCATACGGAAGCGAATTATGCATCCCAGCCTTCCCGCCGTTTGCTTGTTTCCTTCCCTCAGGCGAAGATGCGGCGGAAGTCTATGTTCTCCGCGGCGAGCACGAACACGGGCGAGGGCACGTCGGGCACGCCGAAACGCAACGCCGAGACATACGCCCCGTAGGCGGCCTCCGTCTCGTCGCCGCCCGGCGCGCGCAGACCTATGAACGTCGACACCGCATCGGTCGAATTGATGTTGATGGTCTCGACGAACGGACGCCCGTCCGAAACTATGATGCGCGTCTCGGCCGGCAACCGCGCATCGCGCAGAAAGTCCTTCATGACCGCGGCAGCCTCGTCCGGAGTGCGCCTGCGCACTATCATGTTGATCCTTAGCCTGTACGCGCGCCATTCATCGCCACGCTGCATCAGATATGCAAGCGCCAGCATCAATCCGCCGTTGCCGCTCGTCCCGCGCAGCCATATGTCGATGTACCGCCCTTCGGGACAGATCCGCCCGTCGCCTACGGCTATCAGGTTCTTGCGCCTGGACGCGAGCAGCTTTACGACCCCCGCGAACGAACCGACGTTCCTTTCCTCCGGCAGGCCCAGCACGACCGTGTTGGGCACCACCGGGCCAAACCCGTACGACCGTATCAGTTCCGCCATCCCCGACCAGCTGTCCGGCACGGCGAGGAGCTTGACCTCCGTCTCGAGCTTCATCTTCTCGGCGGTGCGCAGTATCGAATCGCGAAGCTCCGCGGCGCGTTCCTCGCCGGAAAGTTCCTCCGGCAGGACCGACGCGACAGTCACAAGACTGCGGCCATCCGAGATTTCGCGCGCGAGTTCGAGCATCCTGAAGTTCTGGATCGGCAGCCGCGTCATCACCAGCAGGTTTGGACGCCAGTTCCGCTCGACGTACGAATCGCGCGAAAGGCGGCTGAACGCGAATCTTGCGAGTGCCGCCATCAGGCCCGTGCGCATGTCACCCCACCGCGCGCGCAGTGCGCGGCGCTTGACGAACCAGTATATCCCCGCTTCGCAGGCGAGCGCCACGAACGTCCAGCCCGGACTTATCATGAACATGGCGGTGAGACAGCCCACGAAACCGACCAGCGAGAATCCGGCCTTGACGCGGAACGACGGCCGCCATGTCGGGTTCGCGAGCATCTCCTCGAAAGCCGCAACGAAATTCAAGAGCCCGTAGGTCGACAGGTTGAAGAGCGTGAGCACCGGCGCAAGCACGTTTATGTCGCCGAAGTAGATGCCTGCCGCCGCGATTCCGAAACAGAATAGCGCGCCCAGGCGAGGATCGTCGGAAGCGCCGAATCCCTTTCCGAAGAACGACGGCAACAGCCTGTCGCGCGACAACGCCTGCAGAACCCGTGGCGCACAGAGGAAACTGCCCACCGCGCTTGAAAGCGTCGCCGCCCACACGCCTATCAGTATGGGCATCTGCCACCGGGCGCATTTCTGCAGTATCATCGTGTCGGTACGCAGCACGGCGGGATCGGACACCATCGAATTGAGCGCGATCGGCACGGACATGTATACGGCGTATCCGACCAGCACCGCAGCCAACGTGCCCAGCGGAATGGACTTCGCCGGATTCTTCAGATCGCCCGACATTCCCAATCCGGACAGAATTCCCGTGACGGCCGGAAAGAACACCGCGAACACTGGCCATAAACCCAGCGGCTCGGGCACGTCAGCAGGCGCAGGATGCGGAAGATCCGCGGGCGTCCCGCCGAGGAAGAACGCCACAAGCGAAAAGACGATCGCCGCCATGATGAAATACTGCGACTTGAGCGCGATGTCGGCCGAGAAGGAAGATACGGCCGCAAGCACGGTCAACGTCACAAGTCCGACCGTCTGCGGGCTCCAGGTAGACACCGCGGGCAACCCCGAATTGACTAGCGCCTCGGCGAAGCCCGCCACATAGAACGACACGCCGATCGCCTGCGATAGCGCCAGGGGGATTCCGAGCGCGGCGCCTGTCTCGAGTCCCAGCGAACGTGAAAGCATGAAATACGCGCCGCCGCCTTTCATGCGCATGTTCGTCGCTAGCGCGGAGATCGAGAGTCCCGTGAGGAAGGTTATCGTGCTGCCTATCGTTACTAGCAGGAGGGATTTCGCAAGCCCAACGTTGCCAAGCATCCAGCCAAACCGCAGATACATCACCACGCCGATGATGGTGAGTATGCTTGGGGTGAAAACCCCCTGGAACGTGCCGAAGCCGTACCCTGCCTTCTGACTGTCTTTCTTCATCTCGTCATATTATAACATGCCCAACCGCAGATATGGGAAAATCTCGTTCACAAGCGTGTGGTCGAGATCGAAGAACGCGACGCCGGCCAGTCCCGCGCGTCTGGCGATGTTTATGTGGTCTATCACCTTCACCGGACCAAGCCGCGATTCGTTCGCCGTCACGCCCAGGCCCGAGATCACCCTGCGCGCCTGTGCCGGGGTACGACCCTGTCTCGCAACCAGTTCCGCATATTTGGCGTTGTTCTCGACGTAGTTCATCGGAACTATGTAGTCCACGATCTTGGCGGCGATCCATTTCTCCCAGTCCTGCCCCACAGACGTCACGCACGATGGATAGGTCGCCAAGACGGCCGTCGTGAGCATCGTGCCCGGGCGAGCCGTCTTCAGGCGCCGGTTGGCGGCGGCGACGAAAGCGGTGATCGTCTGGGCGGCGGCAGGCGGTTTGTCCGCGCCTTCGTACCATCTGACGAAATCCAGGTGCACTCCCGCCACGGGGTATCGTCTTGCGATGTCCTCGGTTGCCGCAAGCAGATATTCGCGCAACGCGGGCTTGGACGGATCGAGATATTCGGTGAGCGCCCCCTTGCGGTTCTTCAACCGCCATCCGTTCCTGGTGAATACCGCCATCTGTCCATTCGCGGCCCTCGTCCCGTTGAAACACAGGATCCAGGCATGCACCCTGATGCCGGTGCCCCGCGCGGCGGCAATGCATTGTGCGAGCTGATCGCCGCGCTGGCGGCATGTCGCCGACACGGGCAGACACTTTGTCGGATAATGCGCGAATCCCGCGCCTGCGACATTGACGAATATGTCCGTAATGTGGTTTTCCGCGAGAAGGCGCATCGTGCGCGGCCAATCGCCCGGATAAAGCCCTGTTCCGGAATGATCCCACACGGCATGGATCTCGCCAGGCCTTTTTTGCTGACGCCGCGCATACGCGGCGATCTGGATCTTGCTGGAATTCTCACGGGCCGCCCATTTCCGGGCATCCCACGAACCGGGCACCATGGCTCCAGCCATGGAAAGCAGCATGCGCATCTTCGCCTTCTCGTCGCCTTCCGCCAACAGCACATGCGTGAACCACCATCCTACGGAAGTGGAAAGGATCGCAGGCTCGCCGGTGCGGCGTCCCGTGCCATCGAGCCATTCGGCCAAGACGGCAGAACGCCTAGGCACGGAACGGGCCGAGAATATCGCGCCGCTGGACTGCGTTATCGCCGTCGGCGAACCGGCAGGTCCACGTGCCGTGAACATCATCTTCTCGAATCCGCCTGGCCCCGCCTTGCGGTACCCGCCCAGGCGCACCCCCATCATCGCCGCAAGTTCGGGGGAGGTCGAATAGAACGAACATATCCTTCCACCCCGCGCGAGAAAACGTTTTATGGCGCCAAGCTGCGAGGCGTGCGGCTTCTGGCACATCACGAGATACGCAAACCGCCGGCCGGAAAGAACGCGCTCCAACGCGCGGTCGTCATCAAGATCTGCCGCCACGCCACCTTCCCGCAACCACCGTACCACATGCCTGGAAAGCGCCTCGGCATAGGCCCGTTCGCCTGGCGCGCATGCCTCCATTGGACGCACCACCACGACCGGACGACGCACTTCCGCCGCCATTGCGGATACGGCAAGAGCGCACGCAAATGCGAACAACAGTTTCTTCACCGGTGTTTTGATTCTCATGCACATGTCATATCAGAGACTCGAACCCTCTCCTAGGCCAGGTTCTTGGCCTTCATAAGCGGACGTACGACATGCCACGCCCCGCGCTGGAACTTTCGCGCAAGCATGGAATACCTCAACCGCTTGCTATCGGCATCCTCGTTCGAGACGGATTCCATCATTCCGAGCCGACGCATTGTCGCGTCGTACCACAGCAGTCTAAGGAGATCCTGCAGCTGCTGAAGCGGCGATTTCTCGCAAAGCGAATCCCGTTCGTCCGAGGACACCCTGTCGAACCAGCGGCTTTCGTCGGGGGAAAGCCCGTGGCAGAATACAGCGAATTCGTCCGTCTCGCCGCCGCCGCTGCCACGCAGCCACGCTTGGATAAAGCCCCTCGTAAAATCGTGCGCGAACAGTTCGGGCGGCGCGCACTCGCCCACCACTTCCGCAAGGGCCTTATCGTGCTCATGCTTGAAGAGAAACCCGCACAATGCCAACTCGCGCGGCAACGGGCCGATCAGCGTCTTGATCGGCGTCGGCGCGATCCCGGCGGCGGACTGGGCTGGCGTGGCATCCGATGCGGTCGCAGGTTCTTCCTTGGGCGGAGGCTCCTGCCTTCGCACCACGGCGGGCGACCTCACGGTCTTAACCCCTGCGGCAAGGTCCTCCTCCAGCGCCGCAACAGGCAGGCCCAACAGCTGTGCGGCCTCCGCAAGAAGCGATGCCCGCATCACCGCCGAAGTGCACGGCGCGATCGTCTCGAGAACCTTGCGCGAAACTCGCGTAACGGCATCTATGGATGAAGGGTTCGCCTCCCTGGATCGAAGAACGCGTATCTGGAACGCGGTTATGGATTCCGCTTTATCCAGACATTCCTGGAACGCGGCCGGCCCTTTCGTGCGCAAAAGCGAATCCGGGTCTTCGCCCGCAGGCAGCGTGGCGACGCGTACCGGCATCTCGACCGCCAGGAACTCGCAGCCCGTGCGAATCGCCGCCTTCAACCCCGCGCCATCCGCATCGAAAACCAGCACCACGGAATCTGCACACTTCTTCAGCAGTTGCACGTGCTCCTTCGTGAACGCCGTCCCCTGGCCGGCGACGGCAGTGTCGAACCCGCAGGCATGGCAGCGTATGACATCTATCTGTCCTTCGCATACGATAGCTTCGCGGCGCGGGGCCGCCATGATTTTCGGGGCGGCCTTGTCTAGAGCGTAGAGAACGTCCGACTTCTTGAATATTACGGTGTCGGGCGAATTGACGTATTTGCCGCCGCGTATCTTCGTCTTGTCGGTCTCGAGCGTACGGCAGGAGAACGCCAAGGTACGCCCCATCTTGTCGCGTATGGGAAAGACTAGCCGCCCGGCGAAACGGTTGTACCATCGCCCGTTTTCGTATCGCGGCGGCAAAAGGACCCCGGCGGCCTCAAGATCCTCGGGGCGATACTTGTATTTCTCCGCCCACTTGAGCATCGCCTTGGACGACACGGGCGCGTACCCTATCTGGAAACTCTCGGCGACATCGCCGTCGAGGTCGCGGCTCTTCAGGTAGTCGCGCGCAACCTGCGCTTCCTTCGCCTCGTTGAGGCAGCGGTGGTAGAATGCTGCCAGTTCTGCATGCAGGGCCAGGAGTTTCTTGCGAAGCCCCGCCTGCGGATCTTCCCTCTCCTCGATGGTGACCCCACACCGCCCGGCGAGCTTCTTCACAGCCTCTATGAAGGTGAGGCCTTCCTGCTTCTGCACGAACTTGATGGCATCGCCGGACTCGCCACAACCGAAGCAGTGGTAGAATCCACGGTCCGGCTGTATGTTGAACGACGGCGTCTTTTCATGGTGGAACGGACAACAGGCCTTGTAGCTTGAACCGGCCCTTCGAACCTGCACCCCGTAGGAAGAGATAAGATCCGCAAGATCCGTACGCGCCTTTATCTCCTCGATGGTGGACTCTGGAATTGAAAACGCCATACCCTTTGAAAGATTAAACCAAACCCTGCTCTAAAGCCTTGCGGCATAGAGCACTTCACAACAACTGCCCGCCAGGTGAATTGTATTTCACCGGCGGGCAATCTTTCGCGCGGAAGCGCTTACTTCTTGGCTGCGTCAGCGGCCTTCTTCAGATCGGCTGCGGCCTTGTCAGCGGCCGCCTTGGCATCAGCGGCGGCCTTGTCGGCAGCCTTACCGAGGTCGGACACGGCGTTCGCGATGCCCTTCTGGGCCTTCTCGGCTTCGGTCTCTTCCTTGCAGCCCGCGACGAGAACCGTCAAGCCGCAAAGCGCAACGGCCGCGAATGTCATCATTGTCTTCATTGTTGTTTCTCCTTTTGTTGTTTTCAAACGAGGCCGGCGAGTTCTTTCGCCATGCCTACATAAGATGCAGGGGTCATCGCCATCAGGCGATTCTTGTCGGTCTCCGGCAGTTCAAGCGAACCGACGAATTCCTTCATCGTCTCCGCCGTGACGCGCCGTCCACGCGTCAGTTCCTTGAGCCGTTCGTACGGATTGGCCATGCCTACCTTGCGCATGACGGTCTGGATGGGTTCGGCAAGGACCTCCCAGTTGCGGTCCAGGTCCTCCGCCAGCCGCTCTTCGTTGAGCTGCAGCTTGCCAAGACCTTTCTGCGTGGACTTGACCGCGACGAGCGAATACGCGAACGCTACGCCCATATTGCGCAGAACGGTTGAATCCGTCAGGTCCCGCTGCATGCGCGAGACCGGCAGCTTACGCGCGAGGAAACCGAACATTGCGTTGGCGAGGCCGAGGTTCCCCTCGGAATTCTCGAAATCGATCGGGTTTACCTTGTGCGGCATCGTGGACGAACCGATTTCGCCCTTGACGGTCTTCTGTTTGAAGTAGCCCATCGACACGTACGTCCACACATCGCGGTCGAAATCGAGCAGTATCGAATTCCAGCGCTGGATGGCATCGAAAAGCTCGGCCATGCCATCATGCGGCTCTATCTGGATCGTGAGGCGGTTCTGACGCAACCCGAACCCCTCTATGACGCCGCGCGCGAGCGCTTCCCAATCCACGTCGGGATAGGCGGCAAGATGCGCGTTGAAGTTGCCGACCGCACCGTTCATCTTTGCGGGCAATACGATACGGTCGATCTCGTCCTGCTGGCGGCGGAGCCGCGCGGCCACGACGGCAAGCTCCTTGCCAAGCGTCGTGGGCGAGGCCGGCTGGCCGTGCGTGTGGGCGAGCATGGGCACGCCGGCGAAATCGTGCGCCATGGCGGCGATCGCGTCGGTGACGGCGCCCTGCGCGGCGCGCAGCACCTTGAGACCGTCGCGCAACATGAGTGCGTGGGACATGTTGTTGATGTCCTCCGACGTACATGCGAAATGGACGAACTCGCCACGGGCGGCAAGCGGCGTGCCCGCGATCTTCTCCTTGATGAAATACTCGACCGCCTTGACGTCGTGGTTGGTGGTCTTTTCGATATCCTTGACCCGCTGCGCGTCCGCGACGGTGAAATTCTCGACGAGCGATGCGACGATCGCAGATTCTTCATCGGAGAACGGCGGACACTCGGGTATCCCCGGATTGGCCGCCAACGCCGACAGCCAAGCGCACTCCACGGCGACACGCCGTTTCACGAGCCCATACTCGGAAAAGACGTCGCGAAACTCCTCGACCTTGCCGCCATAGCGTCCGTCAAGGGGTGAAATCGCCGTTAATGAGTCTAACATGGACATTCTGATTTCTCCGACAGCGGATATTGTACCATAACAAGGTGAAAGGTGAAAGGTGAAAAGTGAAATCGGGCGTTTGCGGTCAGTGGACTTTCCACTTCTTTACGGCGCAGCATATCGCGTATGCAAGGTATCCGCCAAAGAGCGTGACGCCAAGCGAACAGCTGCCGGACGACCCCGCGCCGGAAGCGAACGCGAGCGGCAGTGCCGTCAATGCGGCGAGAAGCGGCAGAAATGCGTGCTTGACGGGATTTGACGAACGGCCGGCCACAAGCGACATCGCCGCCGTCGACGCCACAAGCATCAAAAGCGCATAACGTGAAAACACCGAGAACGACACCCCTGCGATCCAGAGCGCCATCATGGCGCCGAAGACCGAGACCACAGACGGCAGAAGCACCCTGAAGGCGCCGCGCCAGGTTTCCATGTACACCACGAGCACGAGATAGGCGAGCAACAGCGAAAGCGTGATCAGCAGACCTTCGTCGCCACGGGTCTTGAGCGATTCGTACGTGAATCCCGACCAGTCGTTGAGGAACCCTGGCGAGAGTTTCTCTTCGCATATCCTCAATACCTCTTCGATGGCTTCTGATGTCGACACGCCCGGCTTTGGGATGAACTGCTCCGTGCAATACAGGTACTGGTTGCAACGATAGCAGGAACGCGGCCCCAGTTCCTCGCGACAGGTGACCAGCGTATCGACAGGCACCATCTCACCGGTCTTGGAACGGACGTATATCGACTTTACGTCCTCCGGGCTGGCGCGACCCGTCCAGTCCGCCATGGCCGTCACGCGATTGACCTGCGTGCCCAGATTGACGTCATTCACGTAGATGGAGCCGAGGTTGTGCTGAAGCGCCGTATAGATGCTGGACATCGGCACTTTCATGAGTTCGCATTTCGCGCGGTCGATGATGATCCGCAGATGCGGCGTATCGGTGTAGAATCCGCCGGTGACCATCTCGACAAGCGGTGACTTGCCCAATTCCCCGCGCATCCGCAGAACCTCGCGCGAGAACTTCACCGGGTCGTTGTCGCCGATGGACTGGAACAGCACCGTCACCCCGCCCTGCGTGCCCATTCCCTTGACGGGCGGGGTCCTCAGGACGAACATCTCCGCCTCGGGGATGCCGTCCGTGATCTTCTTGATCTTCTGGCCTATCGCATAGGACGAACTGTCGCGCCCGCGTTTGCTCCAATCGTCCAGCACCACCACCATCTTCGCCTGGTTTTCGCCCGAACCGTTGATGATGCTCTCGCCGAGCAGCGTGGTGCACTTCTTGACGCCGGGTATCTTCGACACCTCGGCGTACACGCGGCGCATCACTTTGCTCGTGGTTTCCATCGGCGTGCCCTCGGCCGTCTTGCAGTCGATGTACAGCATGCCCATGTCTTCGTCCGGCACGAACTCCTGGGGAAGTCTGGAGTAGATGACATACGCGACAAGCCCCAGAAGCGCGGCAAACAGGAACGCGGCCGCCGAAACGCCCTTCTTAGCCGTATCCCCCGGCACGTCAGTTCCGTCCTTCGCCGGCGGCACGGCGGCAAGACGTCTCGCGGCCACAGGCACGAGCAGCAGCGAATTGAACGCGGCGGCTATGGCCATGACGATGAACACGACCGAGAACTGGCGGAACAGCACGCCCTGCACGCCATCTACGAGCGCAAGAGGTATCGCCGCGCACGCCACTACGGCCGCGGCGGCCACCTGTTCCATTCCGGGCAACCGGCCTTTCCGTACCATGGCGAACGACCATGCCGCCATTCCGGCGGCGAACGCGATAGAGGCGAGGAACGCATACAGCGAAAGGAGGTTCACCTGAAATCCGGCGGCCATCAGCACGACGACCGTCATCGATGCCGGCACCAGCAACGAAAGCGTCACGACGAGCGCGCCCTTGAGCGAACGCAGCGCCAGCAGCAATACGGCAAAGACCATGATTACCGCGATCGCTATCGATAGCGCGAGTCCGTGGAGCGCACGGTACATGTAGCTGGTCGTGTCGTACGTCATGTCCCAGACCAGATCGGCGGGGAAGAACGGCTCGAGCTTCTTCAGTTCGCCCTTTACCTCCTCCATCGTCTCGAGCGGATTCGCCCCCGGGAGAAGGTATAAGACTATATACACGGCCGGATCGTCGCCATACAGCGCCGAGTTCGAATAGTTCTCCGGCCCGGTACCGATGTCGGCGATGTCCTTCAGGCGCACGAGACCGCCATTCGTGTCGGTGGAAACGATGATCTCCCCAAACTCGCCGGGGGATGAAAGCCGGCCCTTGGATATCAGCGTCACGACACGTGCGTCCGGATTCTCGGTGGGCAGCGTACCGACCGCGCCGAGGGATGCCTGCACGTTCTGCGCCTTTATCGCCGCGACCACGTCCTCGGTGTTGAGTCCTCGCGCCGCCAGGCGCTCGGGCTTCATCCATACGCGCACTGCAAGTTTTGCGGCCTTCACCGTAGACTTCCCGACGCCCTCCACACGAAGCACCGCGGGGTTCACGACGCCGAACACGTAGTCCGTCACCTGGTCGGCTGTAAGCCTGCCGCCGGCGGAACGCAACGTCAGTATGCCGAGCTCCTCGGTCGTTCCGCTCTCTACGGTGACGCCGGTGTTCTTCACCTCCTGCGGCAGGAGCGACATGGCCTGCTGCACCTTGCTCTGCACCTTCATCAGCGCGACGTCACGGTCGTACCCGACGGCGAAGTTCACCGACAGGGAATACGAACCGTTGTCGTGGCAGGAACTCGTCATGCGGTTCATGCCCTCCACGCCGTTTATCTTTTCCTCGAGCGGCCCCGCGACGGTGTTCATCACCTCCACCGCGTTCGCGCCTGGATACGAGCACGAAACCGAAATCGAAGGTCTAGCCAGCGTGGGATACATCGCCACCGGCACGAGTTGCGAGGACAGGACGCCCGCCAGCACTACCACCAACGCGACAACTGCGGCGAGGCGGGGACGAGATATGAAGAACTCGGTCGCCTTCACCGTTCGACCACCCTGACCTGATCGCCGTCCTTGAGCTTGAACGCGCCGACACCCACGATCCGATCGCCGGCGGAGAGTCCCTTCGCTATGCGCGAAAGGCCGTTCCATTCGCCATCGGTCTCGACGATGGAAGGATGCACCCTGCCCTCGCCGTCGATGAGCCATGCCTGCAGGCCGTCGTCCGCGCGCACGAGGGCGGATGTCGGAACGACCAGCGCCGAAGGCGGGGTCTTCTCGTCGGACAGGACGCGCACGAACGCGTTGGCGACAAGCCGCCCTGCGGGATTCTCGAAACCGACGTGCATCGTGAGCGTGGCGGTAGCGCGGCTCATCTCGTTGTCGCCGAAATCGATCACTCCCTCATGGCCGTAGAGGGTGCCGTCCGGCAGGATCAGGCGCAGTCTGCGCGAATCCTTGAGCGCGCGTCCGCCGCGTTCCGCCGCAGCCTGCCAGGCGTCATAGTCGCGGTCGCTCACGGGAAAGACCACGCGTATCGGGTCCGTCTGCACGACACGCGCCAGCGCGCTCTTCGACGGCGACACGTAGTCGCCCACATGGTGCAGGGCCTTGCCGATCCTTCCAGATATGGGGGAGTGCACCTTCGTGTGCCTCAAGTTGAAATCGGCGATCGCGGCCGACGCCTTCGCCTGCCCGACCGCCGCGTTGGCGGCGTTCAGCGCGGCCTTGGCGGAGGCGAGCGTGGTCTCTGCGGTGTCGCGTTCCGTCGCGGTGACGCCGCGTTCGTCGGCCGATGCGAGCCTGCGATAGTACCGCTCGGCGCGATCGACCTCGGCACGGGCGACGATCACCTTCGCCTCGGCGCTGGCCACTTCGGAATAACGCAGGTTCTTCGCTGCGAGATATTGCTCGGCGTCGATCTCGAAAAGCAGGTCGCCCTTCTTCACCGTCTCGCCTTCCGTGAAGCATACGCGCTGTATGTAACCGTCGATCTGCGGAAGGATGTCCGTGACCTGCGCGGGCTCGACGTGGCCGACATATTCGTCAGGAGGATTGAACACCGCGTTCGTGACCGTGATCGCGGTCACCGTCGGAAGCTCCGGCGCACGCTCGCCGCGCGGCCCGCCCCTGAAACCAACCGCCTCGCGCCCGAACCATCCGATCAGGACAAGCGCCGCAGCCGCGGCCACATGCGCGAATCTGGAGACTTTACCTGCCATTGCCGGAGGATTGCGGGGTCGTGATCTGGCGGAAGAAGTCTTCGACTACCTTGCGCTCTTCCGGCTTGTCCGGGAAAAAGGCCGTCCCAAGCACGAGGAACGCTATGGTGGCGAATGCCGTCGCGGGGAATATCCAGACCATCTCGCGAAGGAAAGGATACCAGCCGCCGACGACGAAAAGGGCGAGCCCCACGATTATTCCGCCGACGAGGCCGGTCATTCCCGAGCGCTTGGAGAAGTTCTTCACGAACACACCGCACAGCATCGGAATCGCGATCGGCGGCAGGAACACGCCGAACACCTTGTTGGATAGGTTGAAGAGGTCGTCCGCCCCCTGCGCGTACTGCATGACGAACGTAAGCCCCACGACGCCAAGCCCCACCAGTATTGTCGCGACGCGGGCCGCCACCATCCTGCGCGCCGCCGTGGCGGCCTTGTCTATGCGAAGATACAGTTCGTTCACCATCACGGCCGCCGCCGCGTTGAAGTTTCCGGCGAGCGAACTCATCGTGGCGGAGAACATCGCCGCTATCACCATGCCGATCATGCCCGCCGGCAGAACGGTCTTGCACAGCGTCGCGTACACGGCGTTCATTGCGTTCGCGTCGTTGATGTCGAGCTCGGGCATAAATACGCGCGCCGCCATCGCCGGGAAGAAGAAGAGCGGCGGCCCGATGAAAAGCAGCGTGGCCACGAGATACGCCATCTTCTTGGCGTCTTTCTCGCTCTTCGTGGAATAGTAGCGCTGCACGAGCGACCAGTTCGTGGAAAGCGTCGAGCCGACGCAGCAGAAGAACACGATCATGTATATCCACCCGTACTGGCCGTTCGTGAAGTTGAAGAAGCCGTCGGGCACTTTGTCAAGGAACACCCGGAAGCCATGCGCCATGGAGGCGAATCCCGTGACTGTCGAACCGTCAGCCGCAGGGGCGAGCGCGGATAGCTTCTGCAGACAAAGCGGCGGCAGGGCGAACACCACGACCAGGATGACGAGGAACTGGATGAAGTCGCAGGTGAGCGTCGCCTTGAGTCCGCCAAGGAACGTGTAGAGGACAATGATGATCCCCGAGATGCAGATGGCCCAGAAGAGAGGGAACCCCATCCCCACTCCGACGACCGTTCCGATGGCAAGGAGCTTGAGGGCGTTGTCGAGAAGCTGCATGGGGAGTCCCAGTATGGCCAGCGTCGAACACATCTTCGGCGTGTAGCGCGTGGCGATATAGTCGATGGGGCTCCCTTTCGCCGCCCGCCGCCACCTTACCGCGAGGAACCACGCGCCAAGCAGCACTGCGGGGACCGAGAGCCAGCTCACCGTGACCGGCACCCAGCCGAACTTGTAGGCGAGCGCCGAGTACATCACGAACGCCAGCGCCGAGAAGCTGTTCATGTAGAACGAAACGCCGCTGAGCCACCACGGTATGGATTTGTCGCTGCCGAAGAACTGCTCGGACGATTTCGATTTGCGGCTGAAGTACACCCCCACGCCGATCATCACCGCGAAGAACACGGCCACTACCGCGTAATCGGCGACTGCTAGACCTTTCATTGCTCAGCTCCTGTCTGTTGTGGTTGGCGCCATCTGCTCATACCGAAAGCTGGCCGGCAGCCTTCGTGACCTTGCCCGGATCGAACGGCAGCTTTGCCATGTCGATATCCGCATCCATGAGGTTGCAATGGCATTCCTTCTTCCATGCGCCACGCGTGAAATCAGGGAAGTCGAGCGACTTCGACCTGCTGCGCGCCGAACGCTCCGAAAGCTCGCTCACCGAGCACCACGCGGCAAGGTCGTACACGTCTGCATCGAGCGGCATGCCGTTCATGAGGCAGTACGCCCAGCGCATATCCATCAGGAAGTCCATGCCCCCGTGCCCGCCGACCTTCTTGGCGATGTCGCCGGCCGTCTTGAAGAGCGGGTGCATGTATTCCTTGCTGATGCGTTCGGTCTCGGCATCGTCGAACTTGTGGTGGCCGGATCTTTTCGCCGGAGGTTCCTTCTCAAGGAATATGTCGCGCCTGGGCCATGAACGGAACACGCCTTTGGTGCCTGCGATGAGGTTGAGCCTCGAATATGGACGCGGACTCGTCACGTCATGCTGCAGCATTATCGTGCGCCCCTTGGCCGTGCGGATCGTGGTTACGTTCATGTCCGCCATCGCGAAACGCATGGCGCGGCGCGGGTCGCCCTCGGGTATGGTGGCCGCCGCGAAAGCCTCGTACCCGCGCTGCGCGCCATCGACCGACACGAGATAGTCGAAACGGTCGCCGCGGTTTATGCCCATGTCGAAGGCGATGGGACCGAGACCGTGCGTCACATACTGGTTGCCGGAATGTTCGATGTTCCAGCGGCGGCGCCAGGCCTCCCACTGCTTGTCGTTGAAAATCTGCCAGCGGCGGTCGTGGATATACGCGCCCTCACCGTGGTTCAGTTCGCCAAGAAGCCCCAGCTTGCATAGGTTGAGGGCCAGAAGCTCGTCTTCGCCGTAGCAGCAGTTCTCGAGCTGCATGCAGTGGCGCTTCGTCTTTTCGGAAGTCTCTATGAGCTCCCAGCATTCGTCGACGAACATCGCGCTTGGCACCTCGATGAAGACGTGCTTGCCGGCCTTCATCGCATAGATCGCGATCGGCGCGTGCAGATGCCACGGCGTGGTGTTGTATATGACGTCCACGCCATCCCAGTCGCAAAGCGCCTTCCAGGCGTCGATCGCCGTACCGAAGGCGCGGGGCTTTTTCCCCGAAAGCTTCTCCACCGTAGCCACGGCCTTTTTGAGATACTCTTCGCGCACGTCGCAGACGGCCACGACTTCCACTCCCGGGACTTTGGGAAGGCGTCCCACTGCGCCGCCGCCGCGCGCCCCGCATCCGACAACGCCTACACGTATCTTCTTCATGGGCGCCACCGCGAAGTTGCGCATCGGCGCGCCTCCGCCGCATGCTCCGGCCGTGGTGCAGCCGCCGGAAATCGTAGCCGCGCCAGCCAGCACGGCACCCGTCAGGAATTCACGTCTGTTCGCCTTCATGTAATCAGCTCCTTTTATGCAAGTTGGTGGTTTGTGGTTGGTGGTTGGTCAGGCCGCAAAGCCGAAGTAGCCCAGCATCTTTACGATGAAAGGTTTCAGATCCTTGCGCTCCACTATCTTGTCGATGAACCCGTGCGCCTTGAGGTATTCCGCGCTCTGGAAGTCGGCGGGCAGTTTCTGGTGGATGGTGTTCTCGATCACGCGACGGCCGGCGAAACCGATCAACGCCTTGGGCTCGGTGATGTTGAGGTCGCCAAGCATCGCGAACGAAGCCGAGACGCCGCCCGTCGTGGGATCGGTCAAGACGGAGATATATGGCAGCCCCGCCTCCTTCAGACGGCCCACGGCCGCGGATGTCTTGGCCATCTGCATAAGCGAAAGTATCCCCTCATGCATGCGCGCGCCGCCTGAAGCCGAGCAGATGACGAGCGGACGGCGTTCCGCGATCGCCTGTTCACACGCGCGGGCGATGCGTTCGCCCGTTCCCGTGCCGAGGCTACCGCCCATGAAAGAGAAATCCATGACGCCAAGCATCACCGGTATGCCGCCCATCGTGGCGGTTCCCATGACCACGCTCTCCGTCTCGCCCGACTTCGCTATCACAGCGTCGATTTTCGTCTTATACGCGCCGGACGCGTCGTGGAATTCAAGATGGTCGGAATACGACACCGCACGGAACACCTCCGCGAAACTGCCATCGTCCGCGAGCTGCGCTATGCGTTCACGCGCACCGAGCCGGCCGTGGTAGTTGCACTTCGGGCAGATGGCGTTGTTCTTTTTCCAGTCCGCCTTGGCGATATAGCCCTTGCATCGCGGACACACCTGCCACAGCGCCTTCGTCGGCGGAATCTTCGCCGGTGTCTCGGGTTTAACGTACCATGCCATTTATGTTCTCCATTCTTTTGCCGATGATGGCCCTTTACACCTTGATCAGAAAATAGTTCTTCTTGCCGCTGCGAAGAACGGCGACGCGGCCGTCCACGAGGTCTGTATCGGCGAACACGCGCTTGTCGTCGGCCTTGCCGCCATTGAGAGAAAGTCCGCCCTGCTGCGCCATTCGGCGCGCCTCGCCGTTGGACTTGAACATTCCTGCCGCCGCAGCCACGGCAAACACGCTCTTGCCCACGATGTCCGCCTTTGCGAGCGTCGCGCTCTTCACGTCCTTGAAGATGGTCTCAAGTTCTTCCGCGCTTTTGCCGGAAATGTCCCCGCCGAAGAGCGTCTGCGTAGCCCCAAGCGCGGTCTTCAATCCCTCTTCCCCGTGAACGAGGCGAGTCAGCTCCTCGGCGAGCGCCTTCTGCGGGATGCGGGCTTCAGGATGGGACTTCATCTCCGCCTCCAACACGGCGATCTCCTCAAGCGGACGCAGGGAGAACACCTTCAGGTAACGGATGACGTCGGCATCCGCCGAACGCAGGAAGAATTGATACCAGTCGTAGATGGACGTCTTCTCCGCCGACATGAACATCGCGTTGCCTTCGGACTTGCCGAACTTCTTGCCGCTGCCATCCAAGAGCAGCGGGAACGTAAGCCCGTAGGCCGTCTTGCCGCGCATCTTGTGGACGAGATCCGTACCTGCGGTGATATTGCCCCACTGGTCGGCGCCGCCCACCTCCATCGTGCAGCCGTACTTGTCGAAAAGATGCAGGAAGTCGTTGCCCTGGAGAATCTGGTAGCTGAACTCCGTGAACGTGAGCGCGCCTTCGCTGGCCTCGAGGCGCTTCTTCACCGATTCCTTCGCGAGCATCTGCGGCACGCGGAAGTTGATCGCGACATCCCGCAGAAACGCTATCGCGGAAAGGCCGGAATACCAATCGTAGTTGTCCACCATCACGGCGGCGTTCGGTCCGTCGAAGTCGAGTATGCGCGACAGGTTTTCGCGTATGCCCTTCTTGTTCTCCGCGACCTGTTCCAGGGTAAGCATGTTGCGCTCGGCGGATTTCCCCGACGGATCGCCGATAAGCCCGGTGGCGCCGCCCACGAGGGCGATGATCTTGTGCCCGGCAAGCTGTAGCCTGCGGAGCATCATGATCGACACCAGGTTGCCGGCCTGCAGGGAGTTCGCGGAAGGGTCGAACCCGCAGTATACGGTTTGCGGCGTTTCCAGCATCTTGCCTATCTCGGGGTCGGTCACGGCCTCGACCAGCCCTCTCGCCACAAGTTCTTCAAATAAAGTCATTTTAATTGCTCCACGATTATTTAGTTGGAAAGTTTGAAAGTTTGAGAGTTTGAGAGTTGGGCGTTGATATAAGTTGGTAGTTGGCAAACGGTAACCTTTTAATCTTTCAACCTTTTAACCCTTAAACCTTTTAATCTTTTAACTCTTTAACCTTCCCCAACACGTCCCGCGGATCTTGCACGCCTTCCATCCGGGCGACGGCCGCACCATCCTTGAAGAAGATAAGCGTGGGGATCGAGAGCACCTCGAAACGCGCGGCCAGGGCGGGCGCGTCGTCGACGTTCACCTTGCCCACCTTCACGCCCAGCAATCCAAGCTGCGGCACGACCTGCTCCTCGAGTATGGCGCCCATCATCTTGCATGGTCCGCACCACGTGGCCCAGAAGTCGACGAGCGTGACCCCCTGCGCCACCGCCTTGTCGAACGCGCCCTCGGTAAGATTCAGTATCTCCATTTCACGCCTCCGGCCATAGTTCGTGCGCAAGTTCGCGCAGCTTGTACTTCTGTATCTTCTGCGAAGCGGTCATCGGGAAGATGTCCATGAAATGGACGTACTTCGGTATCTTGAACCAGCTGATTTTGTTGCGGCAGAAGTCCGCGACGTCCGTCTCGTTGAGTTCGACGCCGTCCGCCGGAATGATGAATGCGGCGGGCTGTTCGCCGTATTTCTTCGACGGGCACCCGACGACCGCGACGTCCTTCACGCCTGGCATCGTGCCCAGGAAATCCTCCACCTCCTTCGGGGAGATGTTCTCGCCGCCGCGGATGATGAGGTCCTTCAGGCGGCCGGTGATATAGTAGTAGCCGTCCTTGTCCATGCGTCCGATGTCGCCGGAATGGAGCCATCCGTTCTCGTCTATGCACTTGGCCGTCTGCTCGGGCATCTTGTAGTAGCCCTTCATGTTGTTGAAGCCGCGGCAGCATATCTCCCCGTCGGTGTCGAGCGGTGCAATGGTCCCCGTCTCGGGATCGATGATCGCGACCTCTATGCCGGGGAGCGCCTGCCCGATCGTCTGGCACTTGCGCTCGATGGACGGCTCGAAGGAACGCGTCATGGTCATCACGGGCCCGGACTCCGTAAGCCCATACGGATTGCAGACTTCCTTCATGTACATGCGGTCCACCACCTGCTGCATCCGGTGGACGGGGCAGGCGCTGCCCGACATGATGCCCGTCCTGAGCGAATGGAAATCGAATTTCGAGAAGAGCGGGTGGTCAAGCATGGAGATGTACATCGTGGGCACGCCGTATGTCGCCGTGCACTTCTCGCGCTCGATTGACATCATGACCTGGATGGGGTCGAACTTCTCCAGGAATACCATCGTCGAACCATGGTTCACGCAGCTCATCACGCCGAGCACGCAACCGAAGCAGTGGAAAAGCGGCACGGGTATGCACACGCGATCGCGGCAGGTGAGGTTCTGGCACGCGCCGATCCAGAAGCCGTCGTTGGCGATGTTGCGATGCGTGGTCTGCACGCCCTTCGGGAAGCTGGTGGTGCCGGAGGTGTACTGCATGTTCACG
>JAEEGL016025894.1_pt1 | contig 18760 bp, 6 predicted proteins | sample 9134231 | NCBI WGS metagenome assembly JAEEGL01 (sample SAMN16246548, study PRJNA631951) | gut metagenome | biome: gut microbiome; feature: rumen; material: fiber-attached | host: Bos | place: Iran: Karaj | collected 2018-10 | reverse complement strand
TGTGACTGTGGATGATACCAATGTGCGCAACGTATTCGACTTTTCGATATCGCCGGCACTTGGAGAGGTTGTGTTTGGAGCCCGGTTTTCGAACGAAGACTTTATCGCTAGCACATTCGACGCTCTCGTCTCCGCCTATCCCGACAAAGTCGTTGAGTCCGTCATTGAGGATGGAGTCACCACTTTGGTGATCAGAGATAGGGCTGTTGGGGACATCGCAGTTGTCGACGGCATCCAGTACACCCTGACCTCCATGGACCCCATGGAGTGCTCCGTCACCGGGTTCGAGGCTGGGATAACCGCCCTCGCCATTCCCGAGAGCGTGGAGTTCTGGGGCGTAGCCGCTGCCGTCAAGTCTGTCGGCGCCAAGGCGTTCTACGGATGCGATACCCTCGTCTCTGCAGATCTCGGCAATGTAACCTCCGTGGGTATCAAGGCCTTCGCCTGGTGCTCCAAATTAAAGAGCGTCGACGCCGGGGACTCGCTGAAGACCATCAGCGCATATGCGTTCTACAGGTGCGTCAGGCTCGCAGATATCAACCTTGATGACTCCGCGAAGACCCTCAAGGTTTATGGCTCCTATTCGTTTTACAAGTGCGGCAAGCTCTCGTCAATAATCGTCCCGTCCTTCATGACGACGATCGGGACTAAGGCGTTCACACTGACCTTCGCGGACGAAAATGGCGACCCTCTCGAGGCTTCTATAGGCTCTCTTAAGGGATACGAGTACAGCAACGTCGACGGCGTCCTGGTGCGCCAGGCCGGGCCCGAAATAGGCTCAGAGTTCATGTCGGACAAGCTTGTCTTCAGAGTGTCGTCCGCCCTGCCCAACGAGGTGGAGGTTGTGGGCTATTCGGGCAAGATTACCTCTCTGGACCTTTCCGAGGACGTCACCGACGGGGAGTTCACCTATTCTGTTACCGCTATCGGCGAGAACGCGTTCTACAAGTGCAGGACGCTTACCAGCGCGAACCTCGGCGACGTCAAGGTCATCGGGAGCAAGGCGTTCTACGGATGCAACAAGCTGGCCTCCCTCAAGGCCGACAGCATCGTGACCATCGAGATCAAGGCCTTCGCCAACTGCTCCGCCCTCGCGGACCTTGAGCTCGGCAACAGCCTGAAGACCGTCAGCGCATACGCTTTCTACAGATGCGCGTCGCTGACATCGTTCGACGCGCCCGATTCGCTGACCACCATTGGGTCGTACGCCTTCTACAAATGCTCCGCCCTTACGACCGTTCATACGGGCTCGTCTCTCAAGACCATAGGGAGCGAGGCCTTCGTACTGACGGACCTGAGCGAGATCGACTTCCCTGCTGTCCTCAAGACGGTGAAATCCGCCGCCTTCGACGGATACGAGCTCCTGGACAAGGATGCCAGCCCCATCGATGCGACCGCCGAGAACTTGAGGGGCCATTCGTTCAGCGGAGACGGAGCGACCCTCAGGACCTACACGTGATCGAGAGTTCCTAACGCCTAAACGGCCCGGCATTCCGGGCCAAACTCCTTAATCTCATCGCCTTCCGCCGCAGCGCCTGAGCGATGTCCATGCCAACAGAGTGGGAGCGATGTATGGAAAAAGGTTGTTTTCAACGATGATATTCCTTTCCGTTTTAGCCGTCGGGATTATGGCTTTCGGTTCCGACTGCTCGGAAGGGTCCCCTGGAACCATTGAAGTCTCCTGCGATCACGGGGTCATCATCGACGAGTCCACCGGCCAGGAGTACCGCGTAAGCGCCTTCTCCGGAACGCTCGTCTTGAGATGCATGCCCGATGCAGGGTTCGAGTTCGTCGATTGGTCAGTGGAAGGGACGGCCCAGTGCATGCAGAGTGGCGACACGATTGCCATATCGTCAGCGACTGGGACCGTCCGCATATCGGCGGAGTGCAGGAACTACTCCCCCTCGACGAGCCTGGATCAGATCATCGACGTGGAGAACGTCCTCATGCCCGGCGACGAAATGGTCATGAACTGGTCGTTCAAAAGCGCCGACCTCTACATGAACGGAGGAACCTGGCTGGGGATGCCGTGCACCCCCCTGATAGTCGGGGACGTCGTCTACGTCCGCGCCGGGAGCTACCTCTACGCCCTGGACATCAACAGCGGCACAGTGCTACACGCCGTGAGGTCGGAGGGGCTCAGCGTCAATTACTACCATTACATCAGCTACGGGAACGGTGTCATCTTCGACACCACCGGCTACAAGGCGTACGACCTCGAACTGAACGAGCTCTACGACATCCCCAAGAGCCTCAGGTTCGTCACGTACTACGACGGCTACTTCTACGGCTGCACAACGGCCTCGAAGGTCGGCGCGCACCAGTACTACTCCATGTTCAAGACGTCCCTCGGCATCGATTCCGATCTGGTGAACGGCGTCAAGACCAACCTGTTCGAATCCGGGGACGAGTTCCTCCTGTTCGCCCAGTGGGGCCAGTACTCCTCGTTCATAATCCAGGACGGCTGGGCGTTCTTCCTGGAGGCTGCCCAGGACCAGACCGGCCCCGGCGGATACCGGGCCATAACTGCGTTCAACCTCGAGACGGAGGAGCACGTGACCCTGGACCTCACGCCCCTAATCGGAGGGATGATCTGGGACGACGGGTGGCTCACCTACGAGAACGGGTACCTGTACCTGACGACCTATGTAGCAGGCCTCTTCGACGGCGTCATCGCAGGGTTCGAGGACAGGAACGATGCGGTCACCTGGGTGAGGTTCGACTTCGACAAGGGCGAGTTCGGGACTCCCCGCACCAAGGACATCGAGACCCCCTCTCACAGCAAGTTCAAGGGAATTACCTCCGGATTCGTGGTCAAGGACGGCCACGGGTACATCAACGCCAGGGCTCTCGGGACCGAGACCGGGGACGCAGGCGTCAACAACGAGGGAACATGCATGATATCCTTCGACATCGGCGAGGATGGAGAACCCATCCCAGTATGCGCGTCCCCGAGCCTGATGACCCATGGGGGCATCGTCGTGAACACGGCCTTCGACGGCCTGCGCTACATTTACCTCATCCCGTACAACTCCGGGAACCAGGGCGTGTACATCTTCACCGACCGCCTCGTCGACGGGAAGTGGGCCATGGACGAGAAATACTCATATATCAGGGGAGACGACGCCAGGCAGACGTTCTGCTCGCAGGGGGTTCGCATCGGCCCCGACGCGCAGTTTGTCTACTATGTTGACAGCGGCTATCTGGACTGCTACATCCCGGTCGACCGCTTCAGGCTGACTGCGGTCATCGTCGACGGGAATGAGGCCACGGCGCAGGTCGGCTACGGCGGCAATGCCAGGGAGGTGCTGTCCGAGATGTTCCCCGGGGCGTTCATCTCCGGAAGCCAGATCGTCATCGATGGCAAGGCCTACACCTTCATGGGACTGAACGAGGTCAACAAGTCATGGGAGAAGATCTCCGACATAGGTAAGAGCACATACAGCGGGAAGACCCGCACCAAGGGAATCACAGAAGCGTACTACCGCTACGTCATGCTGGTCGCCGACGGCTCCGAAGCCCACACCGACAACAGGTCCAACACCGGCGACATGGGCTGGTACGTCCTCTCAGGAGGGGAGTACCAGAAGCGCGCGGTGTACCTCTCTGAGACCTGGGACGAGGTCGTCGGGAAGGGCGCCATGTACTCCACGACCAAGCCGTCCGCGCCCGCCGGCGTATTCACGATCTCCTTCGACTCCAACGGCGGAAGCGCCGTGGCCAGCATCACCCTGGCCGCTGGCTCTCCGGTCAGCGCCCCTGCCTCTCCGACCAGGGAGGGGTACTCGTTCTCCGGATGGGATCCCTCCTTGCCGTCTTCCATGCCAGCCCAAGACATGATCCTGGTAGCTAGATGGGCCGCAAACAGCTACACCATCACGTTCGACCCGAACGGCGGAAGCGCCGTCCCGAGCATCACCCAGGCCTACGGCACCGCCGTCAAGGCGCCCGCGGACCCCGTCAGGGAGGGCTACTCCTTCTCCGGATGGAGCCCCGCGCTCCCGGCGACCATGCCGGACCGCGACGTCACGGTCACGGCCGTGTGGACCGCAAACAGCTACACGATCTCGTTCGACTCCAGCGGCGGCAGCGCCGTGCCCAGCATAACCCAGGCCTACGGCACCGCCGTCAGGGCCCCCTCCGACCCGATCAGGGAAGGGCATACGTTTGCGGGCTGGGAGCCTTCCCTCCCGGCGACGATGCTATCGCACGACATGACCCTGGTGGCCAGATGGTCCGTCAACATGTACACCATCACGTTCGACTCCGCTGGCGGGAGCCATGTGCCGAGCATGACGCTGGACTACGGCTCGCCCGTTGCAGCCCCTTCCAGCCCGGTGAGGGAGGGGTACGCGTTCTCCGGCTGGGAGCCCTCCCTCCCGGCGACCATGCCCGCCATGGACCTTTTGTTAAAGGCCTCATGGGAAAAGCTGGCCCCGAAGGTCTTCACCATCACGTTCGACTCAGCGGGCGGCAGCCCTGTCCAGAGCATCTCGCTCGAGGTCGGCGCCACCATCAGGGCCCCCTCAGAGCCTGTCAGGACAGGGTACACGTTCAGTGGCTGGGAACCCTCGCTCCCGCAGACCATGCCGGACCGCGATGTCGATGTCGTCGCCAAGTGGGACGTCAACAGCTACACCATCACGTTCGACTCAGCGGGCGGCAGCCAGGTGCCGAGTATGAAACTGGACTACGGCTCGCCCGTTGCAGCCCCTTCCAGCCCGGTGAGGGAAGGGTACGCGTTCTCCGGCTGGAGCCCCTCCCTTCCGGCGACGATGCCTGCTGAGGACCTGTTGCTGACCGCCAGATGGGCCGCAAGGAGCTTCACGATAGCGTTCGACTCCGCAGGAGGGACAGCTGTACCGAGCATCACCCAGGCGTACGGTTCTCCTGTCAGCGCCCCTCCAGATCCGACCAGGGAAGGGCACACGTTCGCGGGCTGGGAGCCCGCCATCCCGGCGACCATGCCGGACCATGATGTCACGGTCACGGCTGGATGGTCCGTCAACAACTACACGATATCGTTCGATTCCAAGGGCGGCAGCCCCGTATCCGGGATCACCCAGGCCTACGGCACCCCGATCAGGGCGCCCTCCAATCCAACCAGGGAAGGGTACGCGTTCGCCGGATGGGAGCCGTCCCTCCCCGCGACCATGCCCGCAGGGGACCTGAGGCTAGCGGCGAGATGGGAGGCCAGGAGCTATACCATCACCTTCGACCCCGACGGAGGGAGCGCCGTACCGAGCATCACCCAGGCGTACGGTTCTCCTGTCAGCGCCCCTCCAGATCCGACCAGGGAAGGCCATTCCTTCGCGGGCTGGGAGCCCTCGGTCCCCTCCACCATGCCCGCCAATGACGTAGTGCTCGTCGCCCAGTGGACGGCCAACAGCTACACGATATCCTTCGATTCGAACGGGGGGAGCCCCGTCCCTAGCATCACACAGAAATACGGGGCTGCTGTCGAGGCGCCCTCGGACCCCGTCAGGGAAGGCCATTCCTTCGCGGGCTGGGAGCCCTCCGTCCCCTCCACCATGCCCGCCGGCGACCTCAGGGTCGTGGCCAGATGGACCGTCAACACGTACACCATATCCTTCGACTCCGCGGGAGGCAGCGAGGTCAAGAGCATCACCCAGGCCTACGGGACGGACGTCAAGGCGCCGGCCGATCCCGCCAGGGAGGGATACGCCTTCGCGGGCTGGGAGCCCTCGGTCCCCTCCACCATGCCCGCCGGCGACCTTCGCGTTAAAGCCGTATGGGCCAAGCTCGCCCCGCGCATGTCCACCATATCGTTCGACCCGAACGGCGGAAGCTCCGTCGGGAGCATCATCCAGGAGGCTGGCACGACCGTATCCGTGCCTGCGGAGCCCACCAGGGCCGGACACACGTTCGCGGGCTGGGAGCCCTCCGTCCCCTCCACCATGCCCGCCGGCGACCTCAGGGTCGTGGCCAGATGGACCGTCAACACGTACACCATATCCTTCGATTCCGCAGGCGGCAGCCATGTGTCCGGGATCGCCCAGGCATACGGCACCCCCATCAGGGCCCCCTCCGACCCGACCAGGGAGGGTTACACGTTCGCCGGATGGGAGCCCTCCGTCCCCTCCACCATGCCCGCCGGCGACCTCAGGGTCGTGGCCCTGTGGACCGTCAACACGTACACGATAACGTTCGACTCGGACGGAGGCAGCGAGGTGCATAGCATCGCTCTGGACTTCGGAGCCGGAGTCGTGGCTCCCGCCGACCCAGTGAAGGACGGATACATCTTCGTCAGGTGGGTCCCGGAGCTGCCTACGACCATGCCCGCCCGGGACGTGGAGGTCAAGGCCCTCTGGACCAAGCTGGCGCCGCGCATGTCCACCATTTCGTTCGACTCCACCGGCGGAAGCCCCGTGTCCGGCATCACCCAGGAGGCCGGGAGCCCCGTCGCCGCCCCACCGGACCCGGTCAAGGAGGGGCATACCTTCGCCGGATGGGACCCTGCCGTCCCTGCAGAGATGCCCGCCGAGAACGTCATCCTGAGGGCGAAGTGGAGCGTCAATTCCTACACGATAACGTTCAATCCGGACGGAGGCAGCGAGGTCCCGAACATCATTCTGGACTACGGCGCCGACGTCGGGGCCCCCTCCGACCCTGTGAAGGATGGTTACAGGTTCCGCGGATGGGAGCCGTCCCTTCCCCGGACCATGCCCGCGATGGACGTCACAGCGGTCGCCGTTTGGGAGGCCAAATCTTACACGATCTCCTTCGACACGGACGGAGGCAGCGAGGTCCCGAGCATCATCCTTGAATTCGGCGCCTCGGTCGAAGCGCCTGCGGATCCCCAGAAGGACGGGTACGCCTTCGTCGGATGGGTCCCGGAGCTGCCTACGACCATGCCCGCCCGGGACGTGGGGGTCAAGGCCGTCTGGACCGAGCTCGCCCCGCGCATGTTCACCATATCGTTCGACCCCGCCGGCGGAAGCACTGTCCCAAGCATCACACAGGAGGCCGGAAGCCCCGTAGTTGCCCCGCCGGAGCCTACTAGGGTCGGGTACGCGTTCGCCGGATGGTACCCTGCCGTCCCTGCGGAGATGCCCGCCGAGAACATCTCGTTGAAGGCCACATGGAGGGCCAACTCCTACACGATCCGCTTCGACACGGGCGGAGGGAGCGCGGTCCCCAGCATCACGCAGGAGTACGGCACCAGGGTCGTTCCCCCGTCGGACCCGACGAGGGATGGCTACGAGTTCGCCGGATGGGAGCCCTCCATCCCGGCGACCATGCCAGCCCGGGACCTGACCCTGGCCGCCGCATGGATTAGGACGGCCCCCAGCATACACACCATCACCTTCGACCCGGCCGGAGGGAGCGCGGTCCCCAGCATCACGAAAGAGACCGGCTCAGCTGTGGCAGCCCCGCCCTCTCCTGTAAAGACTGGCCACACGTTCGCCGGATGGGACCCGGCGCTCCCCTCCGTCATGCCGGATAGGGATGTGACGCTCGTCGCCAGATGGGCCGTCAACAGCTACACCATCACCTTCGACCCGGCCGGAGGGAGCGCTGTCCCCAGCATAACCCAGTATTACGGCACCGCAGTCGAGGCGCCCATGGATCCTGTCAGGGAGGGATACACGTTCGCCGGATGGGAGCCCTCGCTCCCGGCGACCATGCCCGCGAGTAGCATGACCCTCGTCGCCAGGTGGGACGAATCCGCGAGCCTCGACGGCCTCCCAGGGAAGATCACGGTGGCCTACACCTCCATCGAGACGGTCGCGTTCCCGTCCGGCGCTTCATTCCGGATCTCGGACGCGTCAGTGGCCTCCGCCAGCATGGACGGGGCCTTCCTGGCCGTCACCGGCCTGGTGGAGGGATCCACCGACATCACGGTGTCATTGGGAGGCTCCGAGCGCACCGTCGCGGTCGAGGTGGTGCCTCTCACGTTCGTCAACGACAAGGGTAACACGGAGCGCCATTCGTGCAGGTCGTCCCCGGACGGCAGCGGAGGGTCCGTGGTCACCATCGAGGACACCGAGACCGGGGCCTCCGAGTACCTGTCGACCAGAACCGTCATGGAGAGGGACGCCAGCGGCAGGACGGTGCGCGAGACCGTATCCGCCATGGAGATGATCGACAGGGACTTCGAGAACCTCGACGAAAAGGGAGAGCCCATGTCCAGGAACTCGGAGTCGTTCATGGAGAGGGACGCCGAGGGGAACGTGGTCGCGAGCACCGCGAAGATGCGCCTCTATTCGTCGTCCAGGTCCGGCGACGGCGTCGTCTCGTCCACGGAGATAGTGTCCGAGTCCGACGCCCTCTCCGGCAGGAACGTGGTCACCACCACGTCCCTGACGTCCTACGCGTCCTTCGAGGAGAGCAGGGTCAAGGTGGACACCTACGCGGGCGACAGGCTCGAGTCCTCGGAGGCGTCGATGTCGGTGGAGCCCAAGGTCGACGGCCTCTCGATAGGCATCGACGGGAAGTCCGCCACCGTGGCCCTCACCGGGGACGAGCCCATGGACATCGGGCAGCTGGTGGGGGTCCTCGCTGACATCGACGGGGTCCTCGACGTCACGGTCGAGAGCCATGTCCCGATATCCGGCGACGCCTTCAAGCACATCGCGGACGCCGGCGGGACGCTGGTGCTGCATTCCGGAGGCTCCTGGATATCCGTCGGCGAGGAGGCCCTGAGGTCCATGGCCGGCGACGGCGAGCTGGAGTTCTCCGTCTCCGAGGCCAAGGACCTGAAGGCGAGGCAGAAGGAGGCGGCCGAAGGCGCCAAGGCGTTCACGATGGCGCTCTCCTACGGCGGGAGCGAGGTCCGCGACCTAGGCAGGTTCTCCGCCGCCATAGCCTGCGACGTGGACGTCCAGGAGGGGAAGGAGCTGAAGGTCTGGAGGATCGACGGCTACGGTAAGAAGACCTACGCCGAGGGAGTCTCCTACTCGGACGGGCTGGTGTCCTTCGAGTCCGACCACCTGCCCCTGTTCGCGGTGGGGTACGGGACCGAGGAGGAGCCCGGGCCCCAGGGGCCGTCCTCCGGCGGAGGGGACCTCACCGTCCCGTTGGTCGTCGGCGCCGCGATAGCGATAGCCGCCGTCCTGGCGGCCCTTATGCTGATCAGGTCCAGGAGGGGCCGATCGGGAGGATGAGACATGCAAGCATCGACGATAAAGCTCCTGTCGGCCGCGGTCATAGCCGTGGTCGCGGTCGCGGCCGCCTCCGCGGTGGGTTTCACCGTGGACTCGACGGACGCGAGGCAGGGCGTGATGATAGACTTCGCCTACTACGAAGTGGACTGGGTCGAGATGAGGTTCCCGGAGGGTATGACCGGCGACGGAGCCCTGGAGGCCGCCTGCTCGGAGAAGGGCTACGAGATAGTCAGGGACTCCGAGGGCTCGGTTTACTCCGTGGACGGGAGGACAAGGCTCCTAAACGTCGACTGGGGCATGTACGTCCTGGGGAGCGGCGGGGAGTGGGTGCAGGTCGAGGACCCGTCCACCTACGTCGTCTCCGAGGACAGCATAGTCTCGTGGGCGCGCGCAGGGGCGGGCAGCGAGATGATGCCCGCGGTCGACCAGACCGGGTTCACCTACTACAGCTACGCGTCCGAGGGCAGGAACGCCCACGGCGAGCGCCTGAAGGTGGTCACCCTGGCCCCTTCGGTCACGGAGACCGTGTGCGCCGTAGGCGGCCTGGACTACATAGTCGGAACCGACAGGTACAGCGACTACCCCAGCGCCCTCGTGGCGCGCCAGAACGACCGTACTATATCCCTGGTGGGCGGATATACGGACCCCAACTACGAGAAGATAGTCGCGGTCAGCCCGGACATAGTCTTCCTGGACGGGGGCACCGGGGAGCACGTCGCGATGGCGGACAAGCTCCGCAAGTCCGGGGTGGGCTGCGTCGTCCTCTACGAGGCGGTGGACACCGACGACCTCCTGAAGAACCTGTGGATATGCTCGTCCGCCCTCGGCTTCCCCTGGGCGGGGAACGAGTACATCACGGACGTCGCCGAGGCGGTCGACAACATAAGCCGCATCGCGGACCTCCAGGGGAAGAAGGTGTTCGTCTCCCTCGGGGTGAGCGACACCCCGTACACCGCGGGGTCCGGCACCTATGTGGACAGCATGCTGGAGTCCCTGGGCGCGAGGAACATCTTCGCGCAGGACTCGTCCTCGTGGTTCATGGCCTCCAAGGAGATGGTCTACGAGAGGCAGCCGGACATAATCGTGGTCATCTACGACACCGAGGAGATCACCTCCCAGAGGGAGTACCGCCTCCTCCTGTCCCATTTCAACGACCTGTGGAAGAAGACCCCCGCCTACAGGAACGGCGAGGTCTACGTCTTCTCCGGGGACGCCGCCAGCCTCCTCTCGAGGGCGGGCGCCAGGCTCCCGGAGGCGCTCGAGCTCCTGGCCAAGATAACGAGCCCGGAGCCCTTCATCATGGCCGACCCCACCGACGTGGTGGGCGTGAAGTACTACAACGACTCGTACAACGACCCGGACAACGGGTACCTCCGCTACGTGAAGGCGCAGGGGCTGATGGAATGGCAAAGGGGATCCTGATCCTGCTGGCCCTCCTCGCGGCCTCTGCGTCCCTCCTGACTGTGGCTGACGCCTCCTGTGCCGAGGGCCAGGACGCCCTGCTGATAGACTTCGGCAACGGCCACACCGAATGGTCGGACCTCCAGCGCGGGGGCACCATAGAGTCGGCGGTGTCCCTGTCCATCGGCGGCCGCGCCGCCTTCGCCGACTCCGATAGCGGGAGGAGCCTGGTCTCAGTGGACGGCGTCTCCGGGGTCGTCGTCGGGAAGGGCGCGGCCAGGCAGGCGTGCGGATGGCGCATATACGCATGGAACTCCGTGGAATGGGAGTTCCTCACCTCCGACGCCTCCGACAGGTACGCCGGAGGGCCCATAGCACTGGGGTACTATCCCAAGGACTCCGTGGTCCCCGTGTCGAGCCCGGACTGCCGCGACGTCTGGACCTCGTTCCGCGGGGACTCCTCCTCGTCGGGCGTCAGCACGTCTTCCGGCCCCGGCCGGGTGGCCGCGCCCCTGGAATGGTCCAGCACCTACGCTGGCGCCGTGGACGCCTCCGTGCTCTACGCCGACGGCATGATCTACCACACCGTGGCGGGAAGGTACGGGGCCGTGGGCACCGACGGCCTGGCCAGGGTATGCTGCCTCGACCCTGTGAACAAGGAGGTCCTCTGGTCAGTCACCTATTCCAACTCCGGGAACACCGAGATAACGACCCCGGTGATAGTCGGGGGCCTGATCATTGTGACCTCCGGCAACTGGCACGTCTACTGCCTGGACCGCTTCACCGGGGAGCCCGTCGCGGAGCTGGCCCCCTCGGGGGAGGACGGCGACATGTGCAGGGGGTCCATGCTCTCAACCTACATACCCAGGAAGGGCGACGAGTCCGTCAGGAACGACAGGATCCATCTGGAGGGCGGCATGACCAACGCCGTCTACGACTCCGGCGTGCTCTACTTCGGCACCTCCGACGGCATCCTCCGCTGCTTCTCGGTGGACCGCGAGGACGGGTTCAGGGAGATCTGGAACCATGTCCCGGCCTCCGACGTCAGGGGATGCTTCTACTACCATCCTCCCGTGGTGTGCGACCACGGCGAGACGAAGCGCGTCCTCATCGGCAACTACGGCGGCGGCTTAGTCTGCGTGGACGGGCTGACGGGCTCCGGCCTGTGGTCCCAGAAGGTCACGGACGCGTCCGGGAAGGCCGTGGGCCAGGTAACGTCCATCACAGTATGCGAGGGCGGCAGGGCGCTGGTGTGCTATTCCGGGGGCGAGATGAGCTCCGCCGGCGGGGGGATCATGCTGATCGACGTGGAGGACGGCTCCGTCGTATGGAAGGAGGACGTCCGCTGCGGGAGGCCCGCCGTCTTCGGGGACAGGTTCTACTCGTACGTGTCCGCGCTCCCCGGCCAGACCGTCAAGGACTCCTCCACGGGAGCGGAGGTCCCCCTGGAGAGCGGGTACTGCTCCATGTGGGTCGACGACTGCAGCCTGCTCTGGCTCAGGCAGACCGACGCGCTCTCCATAGGGGGCGTGTCCTACTGCGGCGGCAGGGTGTACAGCATGGACTACTCGCCCGGCACCGAGGGGGCGAACGGCGGATGGGTCTGGTGCCTGGACGCAGACACCGGCTCGGTCGTCTGGAAGTGCCAGGTGTCCCCGTACAGCGGGAACTCGTACAGCATGTGCTCCCCGACGGTCGTGGACGGGAGGGTCCTGGTCGGGAACGACTACGGCGCTGTCTACGTCCTGTCGGAGAAGTCCGGGAGCGAGCGCTCCCAGAGCTCAGAGATCGACTACAGGTCCGAGGGGCTGGCGCACCCCTCGTGGATCGCATTCTTCGTGCTGGTGGCCGCGGTCATAGCCGTGTCCGTCCACGCGTACAGGCGCTGAACGCATTTAGACGGAGAGATGACAATGGCTGCGGAAGGAGCAGGAGGGCCGGAAGGCGGGGCGTCCCCGCCGGGCCCGGGGAAGGGCAGGAGGCTCAAAGGCCTCATGTCCACGATGAAGAAGGGATACAGCGGCATGAGGGACGACATGTCCCCGGAGGACGACGACAGGAGCGAGATCTCCATCAAGCGCAGGAGGTTCGCCATAATAGTCCTCCTGGGGGCGTTCCTGTGCATCGCCATGTTCCTTGTCTCGATATCGATAGCCTCCGGAGGCATAATACCGATAAGCGACGCGATATCGTCCCTGATATCGGCGATACAGAAGGGAGGTCAGGACCTCGACCTCACCGAGATGTACATATTCCAGTCGCGCCTGCCGCGCACGATAGCGGCGATAGGGGTCGGCGCGGGCCTCGCCACTGCGGGGTGCATGTTCCAGGCGCTCATCAGGAACCCGCTGGTGGACCCCTACATCACTGGCGTGTCGTCCGGAGCCGGATGCGCGGCGATAGCCGTCGTGGTGCTGGGGATATCCATATCCGCGCTGAGCGACTTCAGCAACTACATCATACCCCTCGCGGCCGTCCTCGGGGGCCTCGTCGCCTTCGGGATAACCCTGGCCGTGGCCGAGAGCGCCGGGGGGACCGCGACCAACTACATCCTGTCAGGAACGATCGTCGGATTCGCGTTCACCTCGATCCAGACCATATTCCTGTCGATGGAGAAGGACAATCTGACCAACGTCATGTGGTGGCTCTACGGGAGCTTCGCCAACATAACCTGGGAGAACGCGTTCCTGGTGCTCATACCGGCGGTGGCCATCTCCCTGATAGCGATGCTCTGGGCCAGGGAGTACAACCTCTTCATGACCGGGGAGGACCAGGCGAGGCAGTCCGGGCTGGAGGTCAGGAGGTTCAAGGCGGGCATGATGGTCGTCGCGTCGGTCCTGACCTCGGTCTGCGTCGCGTTCGTCGGGATAATCGGCTTCGTCGGGCTCGTGATACCTCACGCCTGCCGCATGCTCATGGGCGGGGACCACCGCCTGGTGATGCCGGCGTCGATAGTGCTGGGCGCGTGCCTGATGCTGTTCGCCGACCTCGTCGCCAGGGTGGCCATAGCCCCGCTGGAGATACCCGTCGGGGCCGTCACGGCGCTCATCGGTACTCCGGTGTTCGCATACATGCTCATAAGGAGGGGGCGCGACTATGACGGATGACGACGTACTGAAGGTGGAGGGCCTCGGCATAAGGTTCGGAGACTTCGAGGCGCTGCACGACATCAGCTTCTCCCTGCCGAAGGGGCTGCTGGTAGGGCTGATCGGCCCCAACGGGTGCGGGAAGTCCACTATGATGAAGTGCATATCCAAGCTGCACACCGACTGGACGGGGAAGATCGCCGTCGCCGGCCAGGACATAGCCGGGTTCAGGGCCAAGGACGTCGCCAAAATGGTGTCGAACGTCCCCGCCGAGCCCGGCCCGCTGTTCGGGACCACGGTCATGGAGCTGGTGATGCTCGGGAGGTACCCGTTCGTGAACAAGGTGTGGTGGGAGTCCAGGGAGGACGAGAAGCTGGTTCGCGAGGCCCTGAGGACCTTCGGGCTGGACCATCTCAGGCGCAAGGCGGTCGCCCTGTGCTCCTCCGGGGAGAAGCAGCGCGCGCTGATAGCGAAGGCGTACGTCCAGGACCCCAAGCTGATGCTCGTGGACGAGCCGACCTCCCACCTGGACATGAAGTACAAGCTGGAGGTCATGGAGTACCTGCAGGGCATGTCGCGCAAGGACATGACCGTCATGGTCGCCGAGCACGACATCTCGCTGATGGCGAGGTACTGCGACCTCTGCATCATCATGAAGGAGGGGAGGATAGTGACCATCGGGAACCCCAAGGAGGTCATAACCGAGGACCTCATCAGGAGGGTGTACGAGGTGGACGCCCGCGTCGGGACGGACGTGGACGGGGAGATCTACGTGCTCCCCAAGAGGTACATCAGGTGATGGGATGAGGCGCCTTCTCCTAATCATCGCGATCGCCCTCGCCCTAGCCGCCGTGTGCGCGCCGGCGGACCAGTCCTCCGGGGCGGTCTGCGACGACGTCAGGGTATTCGTCCTCGACGAGGACGGAGGCTACACCGAATCCACGGTGAGCGGGGTCCAGACCGTCAAGGGGGCCGTGGAGGCTGCCATGGAGGACCAGGGCCGCTCAATGGAGCTCAACATGACGAAGACCAGCATCCTGTCCGTGGACGGCCGCAGGGCCCCTGCGGACAGCTACTGGAGGGTCTTCCAGTGGCTCCCCGCGGGGACCTCCGGATGGGGCGTGCAGGCGTTCAACCCGTACTCCGACGGGAGGATGGCCTCCGGGACCGCGTACTGCGTCACCCTCTCCGAGATCCGCAACGAGAACGGGACCAACGTCTACTCCGTCCCGGAGTTCGAGCCGGTGTCCACAGGATACGTGTTCATAAGGTTCGCCAACGGCTTCTCCCCCGACAACGAGCACGTCCAGAAGGTCTTCACCCCGGAGATAAGGGAGAGCGGGTTCTGGATCGAGGGGAGGGGCTCCAACATGGGCGACGTCCTCAAGGACGCCATAGAGTCCAACTGGCCGGGCGAGATAGAGACGTTCACGGGGGACGCGAACGGCGTCGACGTGGCCGAATGGATCTCCGTGCTGTTCGGCCTGGGCAACGAGAGGGCCGGCGACAACGCCTGGGCCTACTGGAGCCAGTGGAGCTGGGCGGACCACGAGTGGAGGTACAACGACTGGACGCTGGGGTACTACGACCCGGCGGTCCACCCGTACCTTGAGTGCGTGTACCTGATATCCACCCCGGACCCCTACAGCGGCGAGTACGTCATCGACAAGGGGGGCCCGGAGCCCGACCCCGACAGGGACGAGATCAGATGCATGAAGAACGTCCTGACGGCGGAGTTCAGGCTGGACGACGGCACCCTCTGGGACACCATGAAGGCGATGTACGGGGAGCGGGTGGACGCCAGCGGCGTCAGGGATCCTTCCGTCCAGGGCAAGGGCTTCGTCGGATGGGGCGACACCACCGCCCCCATGACCGAGGACGCGGTGTTCACCGCCTCGTTCGTCGACCTGGCCCCGGGCATGGTCCGCGTCAGGTACCTGGACGACAGGGGCGCGCTCATCGTGAACGAGTACCTGGCCCCTGGCGCCTCCGCCTCGTACGACGGCGTCCCCTCGAAGCCCAGCACCAGGGAGCAGGACTTCGTCTTCTCCGGATGGGACGCGGACCTGTCCTCGGTGGCTGCAGACATCGCCGTCGGGCCGGTGTTCGAGCCGGTCCCCCGCAAGTACGAGGCGAGGTTCTTCGACCACGACAGGTCCCCCATAGCGACGGCGGAGGCGGCCTACGGCTCCTATGCCCAGGCGCCTCCCGACCCGCAGAGGGAGCCCACGGCGAGGTACCAGTACTCGTTCGCCGGGTGGAGCGCCACCCCCAACGGATACGTCCCGGTGGAGCTGGGCCCGGTGGAGGGGCCGATCTACGCCTACGCGTACTACGAGCCGGAGGCGAGGCCCTACACCCTGACCTTCGTCGAGGACGGCGAGGCCGTCTGCGAGCGCCAGGCAAGGTACGGGTCCCCCATCGGAGGGGCCCTGCCCGCGGAGGTCTTCGGCGGGGCCGCGCTGGCGAAGATGTACTCGGACCCGGGCCTGACCAGGGAGTGCCCCGTCAACCACATCGTCGTCGGGGACACCACCATCTACGTCTCCAGGGTCGCGGGGTCGTACGAGGTCCCGCTGGACGCCGGCGGCGGCATGGCCGGGGACACGGTGAGCGTGTCGTTCACCCCGGACCTGGCCCGCCAGGCGGCCGTTGAGGACGGGGCCGTGGTCGTCTGCGACCTCTCCCAGTACCCCAGCGGCACGGCCGCGTCCGTGGACAGGGAGTCCCTGTCCGCCCTCGCGTCCGCGCGCGGAGCGGGATCCGAGGCGGTCATGATCGTGCCCCGCGGGTCCATCTCCATGCCCCTTTCGTCCATGCTGGACGTCGTGGGGGACGGCGATTCGCTGCTGTTCTCGGTCCAGAACGGGCCGCTGAACGTGAAGATCTCCACCGCCCTGAAGAAGGTGAACTACAGCGGGTTCTACCGCCTGAACCTCAGGGTGGACGGCGCACCGGTGACCGACCTGGAGCCCCTCGGGGCGTCCGCCGCCGCCTCCCTCCTCCTGGAGCTGGACGAGGGGATGCACGCCGACGTCTGGAACATATCCCCCAACGGCGCCGTGACGCACCTGGAGCCCTCCTACGACGGGCGCTTCGCGACGTTCCGCACCAGCCTCATGCAGTTCTACGCGGTGGGGACCACGGATACCGCCTCCGTCCGCCAGACGGTCGTATGCCCCTACGGGGAGTGCGAGTACACCGTAGAAGGCTCCGGTACCAGGGCCCTGTCGACCCTCGCGTCCATGTCGCTGGACAACATGGGCGGGACCCTGTTCGTGCCCTCCTGCTTCGGGGGAGGGACGCTCTCCAGGATAGAGGCGGGGGCCCTCAACGGCGTCGTCGACGCGCCCGCCGTCGTGGTGCCGGTGACGGTGGACAGCTTCTCCTGGGCCTCGTGGTCGAACGTGGGAATACGCGACGTGTACTTCCTGGGGGACGCCCCCGTGTTCGACGGCGCGCCGCCTGATGGCCTGGCCGTCCACCATCCGGAAGGGGACGGATGGGACGTCGGGGAGTCCGACCTCGAGTTCCACACCTACAACGGTTCCTACCGCAAGGACGTGTTCTCGTTCGTCTACTACGTGGTCGGCGACTCCGCCGTGGTGCACAGGTACCTGGGCGGCCCGTACGTCCAGATCCCCGAGTCGGTCTCCGTGGATGGAGCCGCGTATCCGGTCGCCTACATAGGGGACTCGGCCTTCATGGACTCCCAGGACCGCAGGGTCAGGGAGAGGCAGATGCTTGTGAACGAGGCCCCCTGCATGCTGGAGACGGTGGAGCTGGGCCCCCACGTCCGCGGCATACTGACCGGCGCCTTCGAGGGTTCCACCATCTCCAGCCTGTACTCCGCCGGCTCCGTCGCCCACGTGTGGGACAGGGCGTTCCGCGGATGTCATTCGCTGTCGAACGTCTCCTTCTCCGACGGCCTCGTCTTCGTCGGCGAGGAGGCCTTCGAGTCCTGCGACGGCAGGGCGTTCACCCGCTTCGACGCGCCGGCGACCCTAAGGGAGATGGGCAGGGGGGCGTTCTACGGATGCTCCAGCCTGTCGACCGTCACGCTGGGCGAGGGGCTGGGGGCCGTGCCCGAGGAGTGCTTCGGCCACTGCGTCGGACTGACGGACATGGAGCTCCCGCAGTCCGTGGCGTCGGTCGGGGACAGGGCGTTCTACGGATGCTCCGGCCTCCAGTACGTGGACCTGAAGGGCGTCTCGGAGGTCGGGAAGGACGCGTTCTACTCGCCGTACGGGGCCTCCGCCATGGAGTTCGCCGTCTTCGGGGAGGGCCTCAGGTCGCTCGGGCCCGGGGCGTTCGGAAACTGCTCTCGCATCTCCGAGCTGGAGGTCCACTGCGAGCTCTTCCCGTCCTTCGAGGGGGCCTTCACGGACGTGGACGTCGACGCCATTTCCATCTACGCCTCGGACGGCGTGATCGGCTCGTGGTCGGGCTACGGCGCCGAGCCGATAGACGAGCCGGAGGTCAAGAAGGACGACTCCCTGCTCCTCTCCGTGGAGGCGGGGATGATCGTCTTCTTCGCCGCCCTGGGCGCGGCGGCGTTCTACAGGAAGTCGAGGGCGTGACGCCGGGCGGGGGGCTCCGAGAAGGGCCTCCCGCCAGCCCGGAACGCGTGTCCGTCTGCAGCCTGCGCCGCGAGCAGCCGAAGCATGATGGACAGGTTCGCACATAACCATGGAAGGCGCGAGGACGGAGCGCGAGACGCACTTGACAACGTTCGACGATCTCGAGAAGGGCTGGAGGAAGGTCGGCAGGTCTCCGGTCCAGGTACGGATTCATCAGGACCCAGCACCTGTGGCGGTCCCCCCGGAAGACCCGAAGGAACCTCGTGGGCGATCTTCTCCCGCTCGTTATAGTCGGGCGCAATGGGTCGGGGAGTCTTCCCTGGTGACTTCGTCGAGGCCCTGGAGGAGAGCCTGAAAGGAAATGGTCTCGGCGACGGCGGACGAGATAGCCGGAGATATGGACCCTGGGCTGCTCTCGGCGGGCGACGCCCGCATGCTGGAGCGCTGCTCCTCGAGGGAGCTGGGGGAGTACGACCTCAACGTCTCGGTATCGGACATGTGCAGGATGCTGGAGAGGGTCCACGGCAGGAGGGCCATAATACTCGTGGACGAGTACGACCGCGCC
>JAEEGL011289155.1_pt1 | contig 18761 bp, 16 predicted proteins | sample 9134231 | NCBI WGS metagenome assembly JAEEGL01 (sample SAMN16246548, study PRJNA631951) | gut metagenome | biome: gut microbiome; feature: rumen; material: fiber-attached | host: Bos | place: Iran: Karaj | collected 2018-10 | reverse complement strand
CTGCAAATAATCTGCAAATTTAGATAATTGCGCGCACGTAACAGCTATTTGTGCTGTCAAAAGGGGTGAATAAAACAAAAAAAGTAATTTTGCAGTGTAAAACGCCATCCGCTATGTCCAATCAGTACTTTGATTTCAAACAGTTTCGCATAGATCAGGACAAATGCTCCATGAAGGTGGGAACCGATGGGGTACTGTTGGGCGCGTGGTTTCCGATGGAAGGAGAAAATAACGTGCTGGATGTGGGGTGTGGCACCGGACTGGTGGCGATAATGGCAGCTCAAAGGGGTGCCGGTAGCGTAACGGCGGTCGAAATAGATCCAGAAGCCTCACAGCAGGCATTCCGGAATGCCGCTAATTCTCCTTGGACGGACCGGATTGCAGTGAAATGTGCAGATATTGCGGATTTTTCCGGCGGCAAGTATGACAGGATAGTATGCAACCCTCCTTATTTCCGAGACTCACTGCGTTGTCCGGATTCAGGACGCAACACAGCCCGGCATAATGATTTCTTGAGCTATGAGACACTTGTAGCATGTGCTGTCAGGATGCTTACCGATGACGGATTGCTATGTGTGGTGCTGCCTTATGATTCTGTTGAAACGTTTTCCAAATGTGCTGTTGCGAACGGACTTGAGATGTGCCGTAGGACAGATGTGGTAACAGCGGCAGGTAAAACGCCCAAGCGTTCACTCGTGGCTTTCGGCAGGCATTGCCCCACATTGGATATCGGTGTTTTGGAGATGTACGGAACTGATGGCGGGGAGACGCCGGAGTATATAGCGCTTGTAAAGGATTTTTACCTTAAATATCAGATGCCGTGATGCTTGTCGGGGATGAGGACCTTAAGCCCTCCCGATACCAGCTCAATGTGTATTACCTTACCCATCATTACCGGTTCTCCGTCAAAATGGGCCGGACCTTCCGAGTCACGTGTTATGGTAACCCTGCTGCACTTGCGCACATCAACTTTAGGGTTCTTGTCAATGAGCCTGTTGAACAGCTGGAAAGCTATGAGCGGTGCGTCAATCACGGTGAACGGATGGGCGGCTATTACATCCAAAAGCCCGTCCTGAAGTGATGCTGTGGGGGCTATGTAGGCGTTGTTGCCCCATTGGTCAGCATTGGCGCAGGTTATGAAGAATGCCTCAAATGTCTCGCTGGAATTATCGAATGAAAGCTTGTAGGTCTCATTGTGATAGGTGGCAACCTCCTTCATGATGCTCTCCAGATAGGTCAGTATGCCACGTGAGCTTGACTTGGAGAAAGCGTCACTTACCTTGGCGTCGAAACCTACGCCGCAAGTACAGAAAAACGGTTGGTTCTCCATCATTCCGTAGTCAATCTCAGTGAACCTTGATTTGTTTAACCATTTTACCGCTTTATATGGGTCGATGGGTATGCCTAAGTGGCGTGCCAGTCCGTTGCCTGAACCGCATGGGATAATACCGAGCGCAGTGTCTGTCCCTATGAGACCGCAGCCTACCTCATTCACTGTACCGTCACCTCCCACGGCAATGACGGCATCATAGTTTTTAGCGGCATACTGGCGTGCAAGTTCTGTGGAGTGCCCTTTATGATCAGTAGAAACGATTTCAAAATCATATAGATCACGGTTTGTAAACCTCTCAATGATGGGGACCACAGGTATCAGCCTGCGACCTCCTGAAATGGGGTTATATACAAACACAATTTTTCTTTTTGAACTCATTATAAATAAAAGGCGCTATTACAGATGCGAAGATAGGTAAAAATAACTAATTTTGCGCCGTTATGAACAAACTAAGCGAAAGATGCGCCAAATATACTCTGCCTCAGATAGCTATGGCGCGCAATATTTACCCGTACCACAAGTGTATTTCAAGTAAACAGGACACAGAAGTTACCATGGAAGGCCGCAAGGTTCTGATGTTTGGCTCCAACTCCTATCTGGGACTTACCAACCATCCTAAGGTAATAGAGGCTGCCGTTGAGGCCGTCAAGAAATACGGCACAGGTTGTGCCGGTTCACGTTATCTGAACGGTACGCTTGACCTACACAAGGAGTTTGAGGCAGAACTGGCAGAATTTGTTGGTAAGGAGGAGGCTATCATATACTCAACCGGTTTCCAGTCAAACCTGGGTACTATCTCATGTCTCATGGGTAAGGATGATTATGTGGTATGTGATGAGTTGGATCATGCTTCTATTGTGGACGGCAGGCGTCTTTCATTTGCCAAACCGCTCAAGTTCAGACACAATGATATGGCATCGCTCGAGAAGACGCTACAGCGTTGTGAGCCGGATTCGCTCAAGCTCGTGGTGGTAGATGGCGTATTCAGCATGGAGGGTGATTTGGCAGACCTGCCGGGCATAGTGGCTCTCAAGGATAAGTATAATTGCGCTATAATGGTGGATGAGGCTCATGGACTGGGCGTTCTGGGTGATCACGGCCGCGGAGTGTGCAACCATTTTGGTCTTACTGACCAGGTTGAGATAATAATGGGTACTTTCAGCAAATCACTTGCTGCCATAGGCGGTTTCATTGCTGCCGATAAAGACATAATAAACTTTGTACGTCACCATTCACGTGCATATATCTTCAGCGCCAGCAATACCCCGGCCGCTACAGCAGCCGCACGTGCAGCCCTGCAGATTATGAAAAACGAGCCGGAGCGTATAGAGCACCTGTGGAAACTTACTGATTATGCACTGAACAGTTTCCGTCAGCTTGGATTTGAGATTGGCAAGACATCAACTCCGATCATTCCATTGTACATAAGGGATATGGTAAAGACCTTTACCGTAACCAAGATGCTGTTTGATGAGGGCGTATTCGTGAATCCGGTTGTTCCGCCGGCCTGTTCACCTGATGATACGCTTATAAGATTCTCACTGATGGCTACCCACACCAAGGAGCAGGTGGATTTTGCTATCGATAAACTTGTGAAGTGCTTCAAGGCCTTAGAAATTTTGAAATAATTTGCTGATTCTGTCTGAAAAGTGTACCTTTGTGCCGCTTTTCAGGAAAGAAGGGCTTTCGGGATGTAGTTCAGTCCGGTTAGAATGCCTGGTTTGGGACCAGGTGGTCGAAGGTTCGAATCCTTTCATCCCGACGCAGTGAGAGTGGCAGAATTCTGCTACTCTTTCTTTTTTTTGTCAAGGATTCCCGGGATGAAAGGATTCGAACCTGGGGCTCTTTGAGCCCCTCGTCCTCATTTTATTTCGCTACGCGAAAGCGCTCCATTACATTCCGCTTGGCGGCCCTCCGGGACCGCGGTCTCGCTCCAGGCATTCGCTCGCGCCAATACGTTTGTTCCTGCGTGAGGGGCATTTTGAAATAAAAAACATACAAGTTTATTTTTTTATTCTCTTGACTTCACTATATTTGTAGTGTTCTTGTACGCAAGAACAGACATAGTGAGGTGTTATTGAATCATTTTCGTCTACAAATCTAGCACATTTGTTTTCCCTGAAAATGATGGCAATGGCACCACATTCTGGATTATATCTGTCTCTTTTTGAGAAACGATATGAGCCTGGGTGTGGGCGCTGTTGTCTTACCCAGGGAAAGGCATGCTAGAGCCAGTAGACGGTGTGAGACAATATGTTCCCACACCTTTTTTTGTTTTCATATCGTATTAAAGTAATAAAAAGGACAGATATTATGAACAGAAGACTTTTCGTTATCGCATTGGCGGTTATTTCTCTTTTTTCTTGTGAAGATTACAAAGGAAAAATTGATGATCTTAATTCAAATCTGGAAGAAGAGAATAAGGATATTGCAACTATCAAATCACAGTTGAGTGAGATCCAGAGTACCATAACTGATTTGACAAAAACAGACACAGATTTGAGTGAATACATTAAAACATTACAGGCTCAAAGAGAAAAACTTGAACAAACAGATGGAGAACTGGCTATTGAAATTGAAAATCTGAGAGAAAGCCTCTCTGGGGATATTAGTACAGCCGAAGCAAATGTTCTTTCTGAACTTGAATCTTTTAGGGCTACGGTCAATTCTCAGTTGTCTTTTTTGACAACATCTATAGATACGTTATCAGCCAAGGATACCATCCTTGAGAAACAGATAGATGAATTAAAGAAATATGTTGATGAACAATCGCAGAACAACAGGGATTGGGTATCGACAACATTTACCACGCTTGATCAGTTTAATGCTACAGCAAGCATCGTGGCAACTATACAAGAACAGATAAAAGTAATAAATGCCAGAATTGACACTATAGATTCTGCAACAGGAGTTGATATTGAGGATATAAATGAAGCTGTTTCTGGACTCAGAAATGAACTTCAACCTCAGATTAAGAAGGTTGCCGACGATGCCGCTGCTTCACTTGCGTCTGTAAAGAAAGAAATAGAGGATGCATACAATACGGATATCGCTACGGCTATATCAAACAGCGAAACATCCTTGAAGAGCTGGATTAACACTCAATTAACAGGATATTATACCATAACGCAGGTCGATACTAAACTGAGCAACCTTAAATCAGATTTAGAAGGCCAACTCAGTGCTCAAAAGACATATCTTTCAAGTCTTATCAGTAATCTTGAAACAAGTTTAAACAAAAAGATAGCAGATAACACTAAACTGATCACCGATTTAAGTGATAGGGCCGATGGCTTTGATTCTGACATAGCAGAACTTGTAACCCGAATTGCAACAAATGCAGGATTAATACAAACCAACGCTAACAATATCAGCTATAATGCTGCAAGAATAGATACATGTAAAGCCAATATAGATAGTTGCAACACTTATATCGCTGCCAACAAAAAACTTATTAAAGAGAACGAGTCAGCAATTGAGGCTAACAAAACAGCGTTGTCAACCTTGGCAGAACGTATAGCTATTGATGAGGATAGTATCTTGGTCAATGCAAATGCAATTGCCAAGAATGCTCAGGATATAGCATTCAATGCATCTCTTATATCATCCAATGCGACAGCCATCTCCAACAACGCACAGGCTATATCTGATAATACCGAAGCAATACAACAGTTACGTACTGATTTGGGAACAGCTAAAACAGAAATAACAGAAGCTTATAAAAAAGCAATAAGTGATGCAATTATTGAGTTGAATGGAACCCTTTCAGGGCGTATTTCTGATGAGGTAGATACCATTAATGCACGTATTAACCGTGAAGTTGCCGCTATCAATAAGACTATTGAGGATTTAACTACACGCGTAGATAAATGTGAGAAGGAAATAAAGAACATAAAAAACACTATCTATTCTATACAACAGGAAATTGAGAGTATCCATGAACAGATTACAGCTATCCTTGCCCGTGTACAGTCAATCACATATGTGCCTAAGTATTCTGATGGCAGAGCTGTTATGACATATACTGATAATGGTAAGATTACTCCGGGAACAGCAACATTTGACTTTGAGTTGAAGCCTTCAGCAACCGCACCGGAACTTGCTGAGGTTTGGCAGAATGCATTGTCTATGAAAGCCGTTTACACAATTACTAAATCTGCTCCTGAAACGGTGAATTTAAATATTGAGAGTGTTTCTGCCGATGGTGGATACCTTACTGTGGTTGTAAGCGGTAAAGGCTTGAAAGATGCCTTCTTTAAGAGCCAATGCTCAGCCAATGTCCGTTTAAGCATTTCAGATGGGAATAATGATATTACTACTGATTACATTCAGATGGTTCCCTGGACTACAGATGTAATTTCATTTGCCGATGCCAATTTTAAAACATACTGTGTGAATAATTTCGATACAAATAAAGATGGTGAGATATCGGAAGATGAAGCCAAAGCTGTAACTGCAATTGACTGCTCACTGGCCAATCTTACGTCACTGGTAGGCATAGAGTATTTCAGCAACCTAACGAGTATTGATGTGAGTTGCAACAAACTGACGTCACTTGACCTGAGCCATTCACCTAAACTGACAGAGGTATTAGTGAATAACAACAGTCTCCAAACTCTCACTCTTGACGGCTTGGCAGCATTAATAAAACTTGATTGTTCATCAAACAAACTCAGCACTATAGATGTAAGCAGTTCTGCACTTCTACAGGAACTCAATTGTAATGGCAATAAAATAGGTTCACTTAACCTTAAAAACAACAAGGCTCTTAAGGAACTTCAGTGCAATAACAATAACATAGCCGTACTTGACCTTAAGAACAATACTGCTCTTGAGACATTGAATTGCCGTAAAAATGAACTCGGTTCACTTAATATCAATAATTTGACAGCGCTTAAGAATTTGGATTGTTCAGCTAATTACCTTGCTTCAATCAATCTCTATTACAACAGCCTTCTTGAATATGTGTATTGCGCTTCAAATAGCATTAGTAGTATAGGGCTGGTATCCAATAGTAAGCTGGTTTATCTTGATTGCAGTGACAATTCAATAACATCACTTGATCTTGCCAAGAATACTCTTTTGGAAACTCTGAATTGTTCAAATAACTCAATGGGTAATCTTGATATAAGCCATAACTTGGTTCTTACAGAGATAAACTGCACCAACAATACGCCTATGGCTAAACTTTGGGTTAAGAGTGCTGAACAAATGGATGCATTGACCATAAAGAAAGATAATGCCACAATTGTTTCATTCAATGATGGCGGTATCATTATTGCTGATGCCAACCTTAGGAACTATCTGTTGGCTGTGTTTGATGATGATGAAAATGGAGAAATTAGCATAATTGAGTCAGAGAATATAGAAATAGTGAACTGCTCTGGCCGCAATATTAGTGACTTGACTGGCTTGGAAAGTTGTGCAAACTTGAAGTATCTTAACTTTAACAACAACAGTGTCACTACGGTTAATCTTCCTAATCTTTACAAACTGGAAACCATAGTGGCGTATGATAATCCAATTAGCTCGCTGAACGTAAACAATGATACATCTCTCCAAAAACTTTATTTGCAGAATGTGAGTACAAATGCCATATCAGATTCCACTATTACCATAACTGGATATGACCAGGCCAATTCGCTATATCTGGCAATTGCTGGCACAAAGTTTGACAAACTGAATGTAACAGAGAGTGCTGAACTTAAGACCATAAATGTTACAGAAAACGTTCAACTGACATCTCTGGATATTCATGGTAACACTTTATTGACAGGAATAGATGTATCTACCTTATCAGTTCTTGAAACGCTGAACAGTTATGATTGCGCATTGACGGCGCTTGATGTTGATCACAATCCAGAATTGATGGTCTTGAATTGTGCCAACAATGCTATATCATCACTTAATGTTGACAACAATACATCTCTCAAGAATCTGCAGTGCAACAATAACAACCTTTCAACGCTTAAGGTGACCAATAACACTGAACTGACCAGACTTGTTGTTTCCAACAATAAACTGAGTAATATCAATGTTCGTAAGAATCTTAAACTAAACGAGCTTAATGTTGCTTCAAATCCGCTGATAACTGCATTGGCTTTAGGTTATAATACTGCTCTTGAGCGTTTGGCTGCTTCAAATACTGGACTTACCGATATAGATTTATCGGCAAATACCGCGCTTATAAATCTACATTTGCATGATTGTTCTTCATTGCAGATTCTTGATCTCTCATCAAATCTTTCTCTCCAATTGTTGGATATATCGAGATGTACTTCAATGGGAATTATTGATCTTTCCGCAAACAAAAACTTGATCAATCTAAATGGTCATGAATTAGTTGATCTTGGGCTTTCTGTTCGTTGGGCAACCTGTAATGTCGGGGCCGATAAGCCTGAGAAATCCGGCGATTCCTATGCTTGGGGGGAAATTGAAACCAAGAGCAACTACAGCTGGTCCACCTACAAGTGGTGCAACGGTTCATCTTCTTCTATAACCAAATACTGTTGCGATAGCCAATATGGAAATGATGGTTTTATAGATAATAAGACCACTCTTGACCTTGAAGACGATGTGGCACACGTCAGGTGGGAAGGTAGTTGGCGTATGCCCACTAGTGCGGAGATGAGTGAACTCATAGCTAATTGTGTCATAAAAGAGACGAATAAAGGGTACCTCTTTACAAGTAAAAAACCAGGTTATACAGATCGCTCCATTTTCATCCCTAATGGGTGGTTGTGGTCTTCCAGTTTGCAAGCCGGTGGTTCAAGAAGAGCCTATTATTTATATACTACTTATAAGCAAATGAGTCATGAAGATCGCTATCATGGTAATCACATTCGGCCAGTTTGCCAATTAGAATCATTACAATAGAGTTTTTTTGATAAGTAGCCAGATAATATGGATGAAAATATAATTAAATCAAAGAAAACACCCGCACAGATTGCGGATGAGGCTAAGATAATAGCAAAGAAGTGGATTGAAATAAAACATCCACATTTAAAGGTTTGTGATGAAAGCAAAAGATGTGCTGATATTATTGCTAAATCTGATGATGAAGAAAAATACTATTTCGAAGTAAAAGGAACGGAGAAAGATAGTAATAATTTTGGCGCAGCTACATTGACGGAATGTTCTTGTGCTGTTGATGCCAAACACTATTCTTTTCTCCTGGTGAATATAAATAAAACAAACTTAGATGAAGCTGTTCAAGAGAGAACGCTTGAAGAGATGTTCGAATATATGTCTGTCCCTCCATTCAAGATTAATTTCAATATAAGAAAGTGTAAAAGAAAAAACAAGAAAGAGAAAGCAGATGGTAGTGCAGTGGTTGATAAGAAACTGATAAAGAAAATGAAGATATTTTACGATAGAAGTATCAAACGTATTCCTAAAAAAAAGAATGATTAGTGCTCCTAATTATGTTAAGAACTTTTTTAAGGATGCTTGGAACTTTTTTCGGAATACACAAACTGATGTAATAATGTGTTTATAGGTGTTGATACATTATGAGTAGCTTAATAAACAAAGATTATGAAAAAGGACTATAGTGAAGATTTTAAGGAACTTCTAGAGAAAAATGGCTACAACGGTCGATATGAAGTTGAGTATGATACCCATATAAAGAATGGTATATTTACTTCTTTCAATATAAAAGGAAAAGAAGAAATAAAGGATAAGTTTATTCAGGCGTTTATTCTAATGTCTCCCTCTGTTAGAACAAATTGTAGTAAATATCCTGTTTGGAGCTTGTATCATCAGACAGTTAGAAAATGCACTGACATTGAAGTTAATCCTGCAGTTTTTATAGCATCAAGAGATAGTCGGGGATGGCATATTTTTCCTGCTGGTGATACCAAAAGAGAAAAGGATAGAGCATTAATAGTTGACTATAAATGGGCGTGTGATCGTTATAGAGTAAGATATGAGGAAGCTATCAAAATAGACAGAATAATTAGAATTCTTAAAAGGATATCTTGGGTATTAGCGACATTATTGTTCGTCTATCTATTTCTTCATATTGTTACAAATATGTCAGAAGGATTCAATTTGCCACTCACTGGCCAGATGGTGGCATTGGGCAGCATAATAGTGTTGCTAATTCTTTTTCCTCTTGTTTTTCCTTTTATTAAAGCTATATCAATAAGAGGAATTGATTTATCAATCAGAGATGACTGATCTCTGTTATAATGGATTTACAAATAACCATATATGAAAAGGCTTCTGTTATATTTCTTTGCTGCTTTCTGGATATTGCCAGTTATAGGGCAGAATACACTTACCATTCACCAGAAGGATGGTACGCAATTCAATTTTGGATTGGCTGACAAACCTGTAATTACTTATACAGACTATGATTTGGTGCTCAAATCTACTCAAATAGAGGTTCAGTACCCTTTGGCATTAATAGCCAAATTAACGTATAATGAAGTAGAAGATGTCGTCATTTCAATAGAGGCTAATTCTGCGCAATTAGTATTGGATGACTATGTGGTTAGAATAAGCGGTGCTAAACCAGAAACCTCAGTTTCTGTAATAGGAGCTGATGGCAAAATTGTGGATACTCATGAGATTGATGCAGAGGGTAATATTACGTTTGGTATTGCAGAATTATCTGAGGGTGTCTATATAATCAAATCAGAAAACCTAACCTGTAAAATATTGAAGAAATGAAGAAAATATTTATCTCAATTTTTATGCTGTTCATTCTACATTCTGCCAATGCACAGTTTTATATGCTCATTCATCAGAACGATGGTAACCGATTGACAATTCCAGTGTCAACTGTGGATAGCGTATCATATGCAACAGCTTATGATTTGGCACCGCATGTTGTGAAACTGAATAAAAAAACTGCTGCTTTAAAAGTTGGAGAAACTGTTGAATTGACAGCATCAATTACAAAAAATGATATTGCTGTTAATGGTACGGTGGAATGGAATACAAGTAACAATTCAATAGCAAGCATATCAGCTAATGGTAAAGTAGAAGCAAAAAAGGAAGGTGAATGTGATATTATTGCTTCTTATAAAACCAGCGAAGCGAGATGTCATATCACTGTGTTGTCTTCTATTTCAATAGGTGGCTTGGTTTTATATCAGTCATATGCAGATTCAACTGATGTGACATCGTTTGACGTCAAGGCTCAAATAGATGGCTTGTCAACACTTGAAGATGATTATGTTGTTTATTTTTATTATACTGATGATGGCACAGAACCTGACAATTCATCAAATGGTAAAAGGGTAAGAGCTAATTTAAATGATAATGTAATGGCATCTTATAGTTTTACTAATATGAATATGGGCTTTACATATAAGTTCTGTGTTGCGGTAACCACATTTGAGGGTGATATATATTTTGGTCCTACAAACAATTATATTGTTACGGATATTATTACCAAGGGTGATAAAATTGATATAGGTATACCTGGAGTTTATTTTGCATCTTGTAATCTTGGAGCAAACAGTCCTGAACAAAAAGGTAATTTATACGCTTGGGGCGAGACAGAAATGAAAGCAAATTATAGTAAATCTAATTATTCATATTACAATTCAAGTTTGGGTGTCTGGAAAGATTTAGGGAGCGATATTAGTGGAACTAAATACGATGCTGCAACTGCAGTATTGGGCGAGGGTTGGCATATGCCAAGCTGCGATATAATGGATAAATTGCCATTGTTGTGTATAGTTAAGAATATAAATTACAAAGGTGTTGGAGGAATACTTGTTTTAGGATATAACGGTAATGCAATATTATTGCCCTCTGGTGAATGTTGGACCTCTTCATATGTTTCTTCTGATGAACAAAAAGCGAAATGCTGGTATGGTTCATCATGTTACGAAAGCAATCGTTATTCGGGTTGTGTAATTCGTCCTGTATATGGGGAACTGGATTATCCTATGGAATATGTTGATTTAGGTCTTAGTGTAAAATGGGCAACTTGTAATGTAGGAGCCTGTAGACCTGATGATTATGGAGACTATTACGCCTGGGGTGAGACAGAACCCAAGACAAATTACAGATGGTCCACTTACAAGTGGTGCAACGGCTTATCAAATACTCTGACCAAATACTGCTATGAGAGTAGTGATGGCAACAATGGCTTTACAGATACAAAGACCACCCTTGATCTTGAAGATGACGTTGCCCATGTTCAGTGGGGCGGCAGCTGGCGTATGCCCACCCATGCAGAACTGGTTGATCTTGTAATAGAATGTACTTGGAAATGGTATGGTAGTGGCAACACAGAGTTTTACGGTGTTGCCGGTTACAAAGTTGCAAGTAACATAGAAGGTTATAAGGACCGCTTCATTTTCCTCCCTGCTGCCGGATATCGCGGCGACGCGCGGGGCCATCACGGCACGCTCCTCAACCGCGTTGGCTCCTACGGCTACTACTGGTCCGGTTCGCTCGGCACGGACGACCCGGACGACGCGTGGGGCCTCCTCTTCCATTCGGACCGCGTGAGTTGGAACGACGACGACCGCCTCTACGGCTTCTCCGTGCGGCCCGTTCTCCCGTAGGATTTGTCCTCCCCACTGACCCCAACGGCAAGCATTCAGACGCAGGGCGGCCTGATGCAGGCTGGGTGACAGATGGTTTATTTGATAATCATTTTGGAGGGGAGGATTCTATCTACTATTACAGTGTCATCCTCTATGTAGAAGATGTAGTTCCACTTACGATTGTGGGAAAGCATCCTTCTTGCATGAGGGTGTATGGAACGTATTGCTATTGAACGACTTTCAGCAAAACAATCGGCATAAACGGAAAGAGATTTTATTTCATCTCCAATTGTCTTGAGATATTTATATGCGGACTCTTGGGAAAGGTTTGCAAACAAGAAATCTGCTATTCCATATATATCAACTTTTGCTGAGTTATTGACGATTACATGATAGACTTTCATAGCGTTTATCCAGTTCTTCTTTGATTAGATTTATGTATTCATCAACTGTCATGCAATCTCTTCTTTTTGTGCTGACTTTAGCCTGAACATGGGCAGGCTTAATACCGGAATCAATAGCGTAGGGTATTGCCGGCTCGCAAACTTCTTTTTCAATGCTTTTCATATTTATTCTTTTTTTGTTCGTTTCTACAAAGATATGTTATGTGGTGGATTTGTGCAATAGGTTCTGCACCAAATTGTAAGGATTAAAACAAGTCAGACCTTTCAGATAATCCCATCATTGACGGGATTATTTGAAGAAGCGGAGGTATTCGGATTCCAGGTGAGGGGTGAGGATGTTTTGGCTGATGGCATCGAGGATTTGCTGGCGGGTCCAGAACCGGCCTCCGTCAAGTTCTTCGGCGCTGGGGTGGATGGGACCGTCATAGATGGTCTTGAAGACATAGACCAGCTCTTTCTCTACCTTGCTTTCAAAGACGTAGTGCCCTAATGATGTCGCGTTTGGTACGCTGATGCCCAGTTCTTCCATCACCTCACGGCTGAATGCCTGTTCAACGGTCTCGCAGTATGAGATGTGACCTCCTACGGCGGTGTCCCACTTACCGGGCTGGATGGGTTTCCAGTCAGGGCGGCGCTGCAGGTACAGTTCTCCCTTGGAGTTGAACAGATGCAGGTGTACTACAGGGTGCAGAACCTTGCGGCCGTCATGAGCCTCACCGCGCAGGATGCTGCCCAGCACGTTTCCATCTTCATCAACTATGGGAAAAACTTCGTTGTTATTATCGGTCGTAAAAAGAATGAATTTGGAAGCAAAAGTAGTACACAATGTAAAAAAGTACAATTGGGGACAGCCCCCTTTTGTACTTTTTTTATAAAAAGGTTGGGAGGTAATAAAAAAGGTGTACCTTTGCAGTCAGGAAAGCAGAATGGATTGAATCAGAGTTTTCCTATTATTGAGTTGTGCGCATAACGCACATTGTGTACGGTAACGTACCCATTTTTTTAAAGTTGGTTACTTTATAACCGCCCGACTTGGAAAACGGTCAATAAGAAGAGTAGTAAAAGTATTTGTTTACTATATAGACTCTGATTTGAAAGTACAAAAGGCATTACTGCCTAAAGTACCGAAGACGTAAACAAGAGAGGTTTTATTGTTTATGTCTTTTTTTTGTCCCCTCACGCTGAGGGCCGGAAAAAAGGCTGGATGGTTGAACTTTTAAAACGTTTTTGAAGTAGATGGATCAGCGAAAAGCTCCCGTTTATGAAGCTCTGCAGGAGTTCCGCAGGAACAGAGTGGTACCCTTCGATGTACCTGGTCACAAAAGAGGCAGGGGCAACCCCGAGCTTGTATCATTGCTTGGCAAGCAGTGCGTTGAGTTGGATGTAAACTCAATGAAACCCCTGGACAACCTCTGTCATCCTATTTCAGTAATCAAAGAGGCCGAAGAACTGGCTGCCGAAGCATTCGGTGCCGCACACGCATTCCTGATGGTGGGTGGTACGACATCGGCCGTACAGACTATGGTGCTTACCGCATGCAAGAGCGGTGAGAAGATCATCCTGCCGCGTAACGTGCACCGCAGCGTCATCAACGCCCTGGTTGTGAACGGCGCAACTCCCATTTATGTAAATCCCGATACAGACAGCCGTCTGGGTATAGCCCTTGGCATGAAGATATCACAGGTGGAGCGCGCCATTGAGGAGAACCCCGAGGCAAAGGCCATCCTGGTGAACAACCCCACATACTACGGAATCTGCTCCAACCTGAAGAAGATTGTGGAGCTGGCTCACGAGCACGGAATGATGGTGCTGGTGGACGAGGCTCACGGAACACACTTCTACTTTGGCGAGGACATGCCTATAACCGCTATGGCTGCGGGGGCCGATATGGCATCGGTCTCAATGCATAAGTCGGGTGGTAGTCTTACTCAGAGTTCATTCCTGCTTACAGGTCCCGATGTGAGCGCCGGTTATGTTCGTCAGGTGATCAACCTCACTCAGACCACAAGCGCATCGTACCTGCTGATTTCAAGTCTGGATATTTCACGCCGTAACCTTGCCCTGCGTGGCAAGGAGTTGTTCGCCGAGGTGATGCGTATTGCAAATTACGCACGCACCGAGATCAACAAGATTGGCGGCTACTACGCTTACGGCAAGGAGCTGATAAACGGTGACAGCGTATATGATTTTGATCCCACCAAACTGACAGTCTACACTCTGGATATCGGCCTTGCAGGCATTGAGGTTTATGACCTGCTGCGTGACGAGTATGACATCCAGCTGGAGTTGGGTGATATGGGTAACGTGCTGGCTTACATATCGATAGGTGACCGCATGCGTGAGGTTGAGCGTCTGGTGAGCGCTCTGGTTGACGTCAAGCGCCGTTACAGCCGCGACCGTTCAGGTCTGTTCGATCATGAGTACATCAATCCGTCGGTGGTCATGACTCCGCAGGAGGCTTTCTACGCTCCCAAGGAGGAGATGATTCCCATCCGTGAAACCAACGGACGTATATGTACGGAATTCGTAATGTGCTATCCTCCCGGAATTCCTATCCTGGCCCCGGGTGAGCGCATCACGCAGGAAATCATCGACTACATACTCTACGCCAAGGAGAAGGGCTGTCAGCTGACCGGTCCCGAGGATGAGAGGGTAGAGCGTCTGAATGTGATTAAGGAAAGTACAACATATTGATTCTGTTTGCGCTATGGAATTCTGGTTTACCGAGTTACATACTCCGAACGTAAAGTTCTCAGTTAAGGTCGACAAGCACCTTTACACTGCCGAGAACGATCTGGGTAGGGTTGATATCTTTGAGTCTCCCGAGTTCGGTCGTTTCCTGGCTGTCGACGGTTACATCATCTTTACTCAGCGCGATGAGTTCATTTATGATGAGATGCTGTCACACATTCCTATGGCCGTGAATCCCAATGCCGAGAAGGTTCTGGTGTTCGGATCGGGCGACGGAGGTGTGGTTCGTGAGTTGCTCAAGTACAAGTCAATCCAGCAGATTGACCTGATTGAGATAAACGAGGGCGTGGTTCAGGCCTGCCGTGAGTATTTCCCCGAAATGGCAGAATCACTGGATGATCCCCGCGTGACCATCTATACCGAGAATGCGCTGCGTTACATCCGCCATATCGAGAATGAGTATGACCTGATCGTGGTTGACTCGGCCGGATTCTACGGTCCTGGCGAGAGTCTGCTTACCCGTGAGTTCTACGGCAGCTGCTACAAGGCACTCAAGGCCGATGGCATCATGGTGAACCAGCATCAGAGCCCCTTCTACGAGGAGGATCGTCTGGAGACCCAGAAGGCTCACATGCGTATTGTGAACCGATTCCCGATAAGCCGCGTATATCAGGCTCATATCCCCACATATCCGTCTGGTTACTGGCTCTTTGGCTTTGCTTCCAAGAAGTACCGTCCGGTGCTTGACCTGGATGCCGAAGCATGGAACAAGTTGGGCATAAAGACCAACTATTACACAACAAATCTGCACAAAGGCTGCTTTGCACTTCCCGCATACGTGGAGCGCATGCTGGCCGAAGTGGAGACCATAAAGGACTAAGCCATGTTGGAGAGAAATGTTGAGACATTCATAGGCTGTGATGCCTCATATGACGACGCCCGTATAGTTCTGTTCGGCGCACCGTTTGACTCCACGACGTCATTCCGTCCGGGCACAAGGTTTGCGCCTCACGCTATCCGCAGCGAGTCTTTCGGTCTGGAGACCTACAGCCCTTGGCTGGATCGCGACCTGGAGGACATCAGCGTATTTGACAGCGGTGACATTGAGCTTTGCATCGGCAGTGCCGATAAGGCTCTTGATCAGATATCGGACCGTACAGCTACGATTCTTAAGGACGGCAAGATTCCGTTCATGATAGGAGGTGAGCATCTGGTTACTCTTGGCGCATTCCGTGAGGTGTTCAAGAAGTATCCTAACGTGCATATCATCCATTTTGACGCTCACACAGACCTGCGTGACGATTATCTGGATGTAAAACTTTCACATGCATGCGTTATCCGCCGCTGCCACGATCTGGTTGGTGACGGCCGAATCCACCAGTTCGGAATCCGCTCAGGCGAACGTGCCGAGTGGCAGTGGGCCCGTGAGGGTCATACAGACCTTCATCCGTTCAGCTTTGACGGACTCGCTGAGGTTGTTAAGGGACTGGGTTCAACGCCCGTCTACTTTACCATCGACCTGGATGTCATGGATCCGTCGGTATTCCCCGGCACAGGTACTCCTGAGTACGGTGGCGTTACTTTCATGCAGCTGTTCGAGGCTCTCAAGACCGTTTGCGACGGCTGCAATATAGTAGGTCTGGACGTTAATGAATTATGTCCGCCCTATGACCAGACAGGAGCGTCTACCGCTGCTGCCTGCAAGATTATTCGTGAATTACTATTAAGCATTAAATAAAATGGGAAAGGTATTGGTTATCGGCTGCGGTGGCGTAGCCCAAGTTGCGATTCAGAAGTGCGCCCAGAACGACGCGGTTTTTGACGAGATTTGCATTGCAAGCCGTACGGTTAGCAAATGTGACGACCTTAAGAAGAAGATTGAGGCCGAGGGTAAGAGCCGTTCCAAGATTACGACCGCTAAGGTTAACGCTGACAGCGTGGATGAACTGATTGCTCTCATCAAGAGCGTCAAGCCCGATGTAGTGCTCAACCTGGCTCTGCCGTATCAGGATCTGACCATCATGGACGCCTGCCTTGCTTGCGGTGTACATTATGTTGATTCAGCCAACTACGAGCCCGAGGATACCGAGGATCCCAAGTGGCGCGCCATCTACGAGAAGCGCTGCAAGGAGCTCGGCTTTACCGCCTATTTTGACTACTCATGGCAGTGGGCTTATCAGAAGAAATACAAGGATGCAGGCATTACCGCTATCCTGGGTACCGGTTTTGACCCGGGTGTTACCAGCGTATTCACTGCTTATGCCCTGAAGCACTACTTTGACCAGATAGATACTATCGATATTCTGGACTGCAATGGCGGTGACCACGGTTATCCCTTTGCAACCAACTTCAACCCCGAGATCAACCTGCGTGAGGTATCGGCCAACGGTTCATACTGGGAGAATGGTCACTGGGTTGAGACCAAGCCCATGGAGATCAAGCGCGAGTACAACTTTGAGCAGGTTGGTATGAAGGATATGTATCTGCTTCATCATGAGGAGATTGAGTCGCTTGCCAAGAACATCCCCGGCGTAAAGCGCATCCGTTTCTTCATGACATTCGGCCAGAGCTATCTGACTCACATGAAGTGTCTTGAAAACGTTGGTATGCTTCGCACCGATCCCGTTATGTTTGAGGGCAAGGAGATTGTTCCCATTCAGTTCCTCAAGGCTCTGCTGCCTGATCCCGCATCACTGGGCCCGCGCACAGTAGGTAAGACAAACATCGGCTGCATCTATACCGGTATCAAGGACGGTAAGAAGCGTGCTATCAAGATCTATAACGTATGCGACCATCAGGAGTGCTACAAGGAGGTGGGCTCACAGGCTATCTCTTACACCACCGGCGTTCCCGCAATGATCGGTACAATGATGGTTATGACCGGCCAGTGGAAGGGTGCCGGTGTATTCAACGTTGAGGAGTTTGATCCGGATCCCTACATGGAGGCCCTGAACAAGTGGGGTCTGCCTTGGGTTGTCGATGAGAACCCCGTAATGGTTGACTAATCTTTTGCGATGGACTCAAAGCAGCTGAATACTCCGTGCTACGTCATTGACCGTGACCGTCTTGAGGCCAACCTCAAGATTCTGAACGGGGTGATGGAGCGTACCGGCTGCCGCATTCTGCTGGCTCAGAAGGCGTTCAGTTGCTATGCCGTCTATCCTTTAATATCAAAATATCTCTGTGGAGCAACAGCAAGCGGCCTCTTTGAGGCCCGCTTGTGCCACGAGGAGATGCCTGGTCGTGAGAATCACGTTTTCTCTCCCGCATTCCGCGAGGAGGATTTCCCTGAGATTCTGAGCATCTGCGACCATATCGTTTTCAATTCCATACGTCAGCTGGAGCTGTTCGGACCGCGTGCCAAGCAGGCTGGACTGCAGGTTGGATTGAGAATCAATCCGCAGGTTTCAACACAGCCTTCGGAGCACGCAATTTATGATCCCTGCGCTCCCGGCAGCAGGCTGGGGGTAACATTGGAGGAGTTCCGCAAGGCATCGGCCCAGACAATCGGTCTGCTGGACGGACTTCATTTCCATACTCTCTGCGAGCAGAACTCCGATGACCTGGAGACCACGCTTAACGCCTTTGAGGAGCAGTTCCGCGAGTGGCTTCCCAAAATGAAGTGGGTGAACTTTGGCGGCGGTCACCATATTACCCGTGAGGATTACGATATTCCGCGCTTGGAGCGTTGCATCAATCGCATGAAAGAAGGTTACGGCCTTACCGTATATCTGGAGCCAGGTGAGGCAATCGCCCTCAATTCCGGTTATCTGCATACCAAGGTTCTTGAGGTGCAGCATCATGAGGGTGCAATGGACATAG
>JAEEGL017366913.1_pt1 | contig 18762 bp, 8 predicted proteins | sample 9134231 | NCBI WGS metagenome assembly JAEEGL01 (sample SAMN16246548, study PRJNA631951) | gut metagenome | biome: gut microbiome; feature: rumen; material: fiber-attached | host: Bos | place: Iran: Karaj | collected 2018-10 | reverse complement strand
GTGCTAACAAAACATTTGTCTGATTGCTATACGCGAACGGGTATCGGACCTGGATTCTCGCACAGAAGCAAAGGTATCTATGTGAGAATCGACAATATCCTATGTTCCGATGACATAGAGCCATTTGAATGCAAAATCAATACAAATATCGAATATAGCGACCATTATCCCATCATTTGTAGCCTAAAAAAGCGACAAAAGCCCCAAAAATAAATAATTACAAGGATAAAATTTTCCTAAATCTGAAAAATTCCGTATCTTTGCACGCTATTACGTGAAATGACTTTTTGTCAAGGGGCATTGTCACGATTTCACATCTTGATAATAATTTAAAATAACAATAAAAATAAGAAATGCAAAACAAAGGAATTGTGATTGTTACAGCGGTCTTGTTGACGCTGGCAAGTTTGTTCTATCTGTCCTTCTCTTTTGTGGCAAACCGTATGGAGAAAAATGCGGGAGAGGCACCGGACAGCGTGGAGTATTTGGAGAATGCCAAATTTTTGGGGATTTATTCATATCAGAAGTGCCTTGAGACACAAGTCGGTCTCGGACTCGACCTTAAAGGTGGTATGAATGTGATGCTCGAGGTAGATGTCCCCGAATTGGTAAATGGCCTTTCGAATAACAGTAAAGATGCTGACTTCGTGAAAGCTATGACAGCTGCCAAAGACGAATGGTCAAAGGATGATAAAAAAGATTTCATCGAATTGCTTGATGAGCATTACAACAAAAACTTGGCTGGTATTTTTGCCGCTCAGAATGCTGAGATTGGCCCCAATTCTTCAGACAAGGAAGTAATCGACTTGCTGCGTAAAAAGATGGATGAGACGATAGAAGATGCCAGAAATGTCATTGTCAATCGTATCGACCGCTTTGGTGTAGTTCAGCCAAATATCCAGATTGTTGATGGCCGCCGCATTATGGTGGAAATGCCTGGTGTGAAAGATCCCGAGCGTATGCGTAAACTGTTGCAAGGAAGCGCAAACCTGGAGTTCTTGGAGACATATCAGTCGCAGCAGATTACCCCACTGCTTGTGGAAATCAACAACAAGTTGAAAGCTTCTGATACAGACAGTGCTGAACCCAAGAAGGAAGAGGCAAATAATGCTGAGCCCAAGAAGGAAGAGGCCGACAAAAAAGAGGTTGCAGAGAAAACTGACACGCTTCCAAAGCAAGATACTCCTAACCTGGCACAGGCAGAGAACCAAGGTCCATTATTGGGCAAAGTGTTTGGAGGCCAGATGTTTAGTGACGCAGGTTGTATCGTTTTGATGGCACTTGACACAGATACAGCAGCTATCAACAGCATTCTGCACAGCCATGAAGCCAATACACTCCCTGATGACTTGAGATTGCTGTGGAGCGCCAAGCCAACTGATCGTCTAAAGGATCAGAAGCATGTCTATGAACTGTATGCTATTAAGGAGACAGACCTTGCCATCAAGGGTGATGTGGTGACAAATGCTAAGGATGACTTTGAGCAGTTGAGCGGAAAGCCAATCGTGACCATGCAGATGAATTCAAAGGGTTCTGATGACTGGGCAAAACTCACTGGTGCTAATGTGGGCAAACCTGTGGCTATTATCCTCGACAATTTGGTCTATAGTGCTCCTAATGTAATTAATAAAATTACAGGCGGTAACACTCAGATTAGTGGTAACTTTACCATAGAGGATACAAAAGACTTGGCCAACACCCTTAAGTCTGGACGTATGAAAGTGCCTGTGAAGATTGTGAATGAAGAGGTGGTAGGACCGTCGCTTGGTGCACAGTCCATCCGTCAGGGTATCATCTCCTTCATTGTGGCTTTCATCCTGTTGATGATTTACATGGTACTCATGTATGGCTTTGTTCCTGGTATGATGGCCAACTCAGCACTGATTATCAACCTCTTCTTTACCATGGGTATCATGGCTTCATTCCAGTCGGCACTCACTATGCCTGGTATCGCCGGTATCGTGCTTACTTTGGGTATGGCTGTGGACGCCAACGTGCTTATCTATGAACGTACAAGGGAAGAGTTGCGAAAAGGACAGAATGTGCGACAAGCGCTTGCCTCTGGTTATAGCAATGCTTTCTCAGCCATCTTCGACTCCAACCTTACCTCTATCATCACTGGTGTTATCCTGTTGATGATTGGTACAGGACCAGTGAAGGGATTCGCCGTTACACTTATCATCGGTATCTGCTGTTCATTCTTCACCGCTGTGTTCCTCACACGCCTTGTCTATGAGTTCATGCATAAGAGAGACAAGTGGCTCAACCTGACATTCAGCACACCGCTTTCACGCAACCTCATGCAGAACACCCATTTCAACTTCATGGGTAACTTCAAGAAGTCCTACCTTGCTTGGGGTATTGCTGCACTGATTTTCATCGGATTCTTTATTGTGAGAGGCCTCAGTCTGAGTATTGACTTTACTGGTGGTCGTAACTATCAGATGAGTTTCGATAAAGCTGTTGAGCCTGAAGAGGTGACAAAAGTTTTGTCTGCTGAGTTTGGTGACGAAGCAACAGTGTCTTGTATCGCCTTGGGTACCGACAAAAAGACAATTCGTGTATCTACCAACTACAAGATTGCCAAAAATAGTGAAGTGGCTCCACAGTACAAGAAAGAATTTGGAGATACTATCACTGTTGATCAGGAAACTGAAATCAGACTTTACAAAGCTCTGAAAGATGCCAAGATGGTAAATCAGAAGGATTTCAATGAATTCAGAGATCGTAATAAAGGTGCTATTAAGAGTAACACAACTGTAGGTCCGTCTATCGCTCGTGATGTGACGCAGAAGGCTATCATCAGTGTCATCGTAGCATTGATCGCAATCTTCCTCTACATCCTCTTGCGCTTCCGCAACGTGGCATTCTCTATCGGCTCTATCGTGGCATTGGCATTCGATACCCTCATCGTAATTGGATTCTTCTCAGCCTTGTGGGCTATCGTGCCGTTCTCACTTGAGATAAACCAGACATTTATCGGTGCTATCCTTACCGTCATTGGTTACTCTATCAACGATAAGGTGGTGGTGTTCGACCGTGTACGTGAGAACCTGAACCTCTACAAGAAGCGTGATTTGCAGACACTCTTCAACGAATCACTCAACCAGACCTTGGCTCGTACAGTCAATACCTCTGTATCTACATTGATCGTGTTGCTCTGTATCTTCTTCCTCGGTGGTGAGAGTATCCGTGGATTCTCGTTCGCATTGATTCTTGGTGTTATCTTCGGTACATTGTCATCTCTCTTCATTGCAGCTCCTACTGCTTACCTAACAATGGGACGTAAAATCAAGGAAGAGGGTGAAAAAGCTGAAGAGACTGTAAAAGCATAATAAGCATTCACTTCAATCAATAGCCAGAGGGCGGTCGAAATTCTCGACCGCCCTCTGTGTTATAGCTGTAGGGTAGTTAAAGGGTAGTTAAAAGGTAGTTAAAGAGTAGTTAAAGGGACATTACAATTGAGGATTGAAAATTATCGCTGCTATAGAAAAGTAGTAAAAGAGTAGTTAAAGGGTCATTACAATTGAGGATTGAAGATTATCAGACGATGTCTGATGAATATCGGCTGCACCTCGGAAATTGAAACAAGTTTCATTTCACTCGGTTTGCACGATATTTGAGGATTGAAAATTAGGCTATTGCCCACACTCCCCCAAAATAAAGCTTCACAGAGCTTCAGCCCTGTGCAGCTTTGATTTTAACGATGTGGTTGATTATTTGTTAATCATCTTCTTGCCATCCTTGATGATGATGCCTTTGTAGGTGTCGTTTACCTTTTGTCCAGCGAGGTTGTAGATAGCACCATTAGTGGTGGTCTTGGTCACGTTGACACCCATGATGCCAGTACCACTCTGATATTCCTCGTAACCGGGGAAGTCGGCCAGCATCTGTGCCTTGATCTCACCAGCACTCATCTTGGTGTTCTTGATCATCAAGCGTGCGAAGCGGAATGGAGCGTCGTTGTCACCCCAGTCCCATGCCTGGTTACCACCGAGGCAGACATATTTCAGGTCAGCACCATTTGTGAACAATCCACTGACAATCTGTCCTTCGGTCACACCGTCGATATTCCACTCATTCTTCACTACACCGTCGAGGAATACCTTGACATTGGTGTCGGTAAAGACTGCGGTGTAGTAGTGCCACTTCTGATCCTCCAGCCAGTTGTTAACGAAGTTGTAAGCAGCGTCGCCAGCCTCCCAAGAGTTGGCATTATAGATGTTCACCTTACCGTTCACATGCTGTGCACCAAGGAAGTCACACCAGCCTGCATTGTTCACCTGAATCGGACCGCGGCTCTGCAATGCCATCATAGGCCATGTGTTGGGGTTGTTCTGCTGAGCATATGCAGTGAACATTGGTGCGTAAGTGTACTGGTCGGGAGTAAAGCCCTCTGCACTCACCCAGAAGGCAATAGTCAGTTCGTGGGTCTTGCCGGAATGTGCAAGTACATCCTCAGGCAGCAGACAGTAGTTGGAGCGTGGTGATGGGCCAGAAACATTCTGGAAGTAGTCGCCAAATATGGCACCCTCTTCTTCTGTAGAGGTGAATTGTCCAGCTCCCACAATCTTCTCGCCTTTCCATGTCACGCGCTCACCTGTTTCGTCATCCTCGTAGGTGGAGAAATTGGTGGTATAGACGTAGGCACCCTCGATGCCAGAGATCAATTCCTCTGCAGTCTTACCCTCATGGCACTCAAAGCCACCGAAACCAATCTGTGAGCTGTGCTGGAACACCCAGTATTCCTCGCCAGCCTCAATGTCGAATGTTAGCCAACCCCAGAAATTCTGGTTGCCGTTGCCGATGACATATTGGCGCTCAATGGCCATAGCATCACACTCAGCTTTCTTCTCGGCAAGTTGCTCCTCGGTGTAGGTGCCAGGATTCTCCTCATTGGCTTTCACCATCTTGTCGTAGGCATCGTAGATATACACATGGTGTACGGAGTCCACTTCCTGTACGGTGAGCAGTCTTTTCTTGCCATCGGCATCATTTACACCATTAATATAACCAGAAGCATACAGTGGCTGTGCTTTCATATCTTTGGCATTTACCACAAAAGTTTTGCGGTTACCTTTGTTGGCCCATACCTTCACTTTGAAAGCACCTTTGGCGGTGGCAGTGAATTTGTAGTACAAGCCAGTGATAGGCATACCCAATGAACCATCTGGCTCATAATAGACGTAGTCGGCCTTGTAGCTGCCTTCGATGAGTTCACCATCTTTGGAGTTTTGAAGGGCATACATCTCCACATAGGGGTTGCCAGTTCCTGTCACATACCAGAAGTCGATGTCGCCTTGGTTTTTCATTCCCCAGTTGACATCATTCCATGCACCCACCGATTCGATGTAGTAGGTGTTCTCTCTGCCCTCAACAGGTGCACCTGGGACAATCTGTTGGGCAGCGCCACCAATTTCAGTGTCGTTGGCAGGGGTAGTTCCACCCACACCAGTAACGGTGGCCTTACCAGCATTCATAACGACTACAGACTGGCCGTTGACGGTGTTGTTGGCCACACCACCGCTTTCACCAGCCACAGCAGCAAATTCTGAAGCCAGTTTACCGTCCACAATGGCATTGTAAACGTCTTGTGCATTGGCACTCATGGCGCAAAGCGCCACAGTAACGAGTGTAAAGATTTTTTTCATACGTTAGTTGTTTATTTGGTTTATTTAGTAGATGATTTTCTCTCGATTGAGAGGTAAAGGTCTTTGAATAGAAACAACGACTTAACCCACCTATTTTGTTCAAGGCAGAGTCAAGTTGTAAGTTGATTAATTATTTAAGTAGTAGTCCCACCGAGAATCGAACTCGGATCTAATCTTTAGGAGAGACTTGTTCTATCCATTGAACTATGGGACCAATTCCGCTGCAAAGATAATGCAAGGCGAGCGAAATACAAAATAAAATGGCATTTATTTTGTGTTTCCAAGCCGTAGCTTATCTCATCTACCCACAAAAACAAATATTGGCCCCATCACAACAATTTTTAACTGAAACATATTCCATAATTGCCAAATTATATCTATTTTTGCATATAAATTAAAAAAGAATAAGTATGAAGAAATTATTTTTTATCATTGTAGTTGCCCTAATGGGCATTGCAACTAATGTCAGCGCACAGTTACCAGCCGTGACACTGAAAACAATGGAAGGCAAAACCGTCAGAACCGACACGCTTTCCAACAATGGCAAACCGATAATCATTGACTTTTTTGCCACATGGTGTAAACCCTGCAACCGTGAATTGACTGCCATCAGTGAAGTTTATGATGAATGGGTGGAAGAGACAGGTGTGAAATTAATTGCCGTCTCCATCGATGAAGCACAGAATATTAATAAGGTGAAACCATTGGTTGACAACCACGGATGGACCTATGAAGTGCTACTCGATCCCAACAGCGATTTGAAACGCGCATTGGGTATCCAGATGATTCCCTATGTGCTGATTGTTGATGGCAGTGGTAACATTGTCTATAAGCACAATGGCTACACAGAGGGTGCTGAAGAAGAACTCATTGAGAAAGTGCGCGAACTGGTTGGGAAATGAGAAGGACATTGATTTTATTCCTTTTGGCACTGTCGGGTGTGTCGGTGGCATTGGCACAGGATGACAACGACGGTGGCAAGGTGACTTTCACTGGTAGTATCCAGAGCGATGCACTCATCCCTCAGGAAGATACCAAGATTGGTGCTGAAGAGTCGGAACATTGGGGGTTGACCAACACCTATGCCGACCTTCACATGATGAGCAAGTGCGTCGATGTGGGCGCACGTGTGGAGTTTATGCGTTTCCCATTGCCAGGCTATGAGAACGACTTCAAAGGGTGGGGGCTTGCCAATATCTATGCCAAGATGCACATCGACAAACTGGAAATCACGCTTGGTAACTTTTACGAGCAATTTGGCAGCGGATTTATCCTTCGAACATACGAGGAGCGGTCGCTTGGTGTGGATAATTCACTCTTGGGAGCACGTGTGGTGGCAAAACCCTTGAAAGGTGTCACAGTGAAAGGACTCACCGGATATCAGCGCCATTACTGGAACTACAACGATGCCCTCGTTTCGGGTGCTGATGTGGAACTTAGCATCGACCAGTGGTCGAAGCGGATGCAGGATGCAGGAACTTTCCTGACCTTTGGCGCTTCTGTTGTCAACAAACATGAGCGCGAGGAGGATGTTTTCTACAATCCTACCTATAAGTACCGTTTTCCCGAAAACGTGAATGCCTTTGATGTCAGGGCACGGTTCCAAAAGGGCAATGTCAGTGTGTTGGCAGAGTATGCCCAGAAATCACAAGACCCCTCATTCGACAATTCTTATAGTTATCGCCGTGGAAATGTGGCGATGCTTTCAGCATCCTATTCCAAGCGAGGCATGAGTATTTTGACGCAGGTGAAACGAAGCGACAATATGTCGTTCCGTAGTAAACGCTCGATGAATGGTATCTCATCATTCATCAATCACCTGCCTGCCTTCACTATGGAGCATACATATACACTTGCGGCTCTTTATCCATATGCAACCCACCCAGAGGGTGAATGGGCCTATCAGGCAGAATTAGGTTATACCTTTAAGAAGAACACGCTTTTGGGTGGCAAATATGGCACTAACGTGCGACTCAATTTCTCACATGTGCATTCAATCGACCGCAATATGTATGATGTTGCCAATGCTGTGGAAAATCCTAAAGTCACTGAGAGATATGGCTCGTCGTTCTGGAAGTGGGGTGATGAGACCTATTATCAAGACATCAATCTGCAGGTGGAGAAGAAACTTTCGAAATCACTGAAACTCAACCTGATGTATATGAATCAGTTCTATAACAGAACGATTGTCGAGGGTGAAGGTGGTATGATACATTCCAATATCTTTGTGGCAGATGCCAAATATCGTATCAGTAATAAAGTCACCCTTCGTGGCGAGGCACAATACCTCAACACACGCAAAGACGATGGCGACTGGGTGTTTGCATTGTTGGAACTCTCGGTGCTGCCGAAGTTGATGTTTACAGTTTCCGACACCTATAATTGTGGGGTTACCGATATCCACTATTACCAGGGTTTGGTCACTTTCAATGCTGGCGCACACCGCCTGCAATTAGGGTATGGCCGCACACGCGCCGGTTACAACTGTTCGGGAGGCGTCTGCCGCTATGTCCCGGCAAGCAAGGGTTTTACCATGTCGTACAATTACAATTTTTAAGTCATGAGCAAAGCCAGAATAATTATATCAGCAATCGTGATGATGGCCATATATGTGCTGTCATCCTGTGATACCGTCAACGAGGAAGACCGTCTGATTTATGTCAAACCAGCATCGGTTGCCCGCAATGTACTCATAGAGGACTTCACTGGCCAGAGATGTGTCAACTGTCCTAATGCCACTGACGAGATAGAGCACTTGCAGCAGTTTTATGGTGCCGACACGGTGATAGCCGTGGGAATTCATTCCGGACCATTTGCCAAGACATCTCGTGGCGTGCCTTATTCACTTTATACCGAAGAGGGTGATGAGTATTTCAACTATTGGCGTGTGGAGTCGCAGCCAAAGGGCGTAATCGACCGTAAAGGCACCAGCGAATACCCCACATGGAGTTCTCTCGTGCGTGAGGAGTTGTCATTCACGGCACCCGTCAGTTTGTCGGCTACGACAGAATACACTGATGAGACAAGGGAGTTGCGTGTGGTGGTCAACAGTGAGGGAATCGATGGCAATACCACAGGCAATCTGCAGGTGTGGTTAATCGAGAATGGCATTGTGGATTTCCAGTATATGCCTGATGGTAGTGTCAACCGTGAATATATCCACAACCATGTCTTCCGCCGTTCTGTCAATGGCACATGGGGAACAGCCTACAACATTACTGAGGGACAACGGCGGGATGACTCTTTCACCTGTACGCTTGATGAAGGATGGAAACCAGAGAACATGGCTGTTGTCGTCTTTGTCTATAACAATGCTGGAGTGCAGCAGGTAATTCAAGTACCAGTGAAATAGGGATCTCTTAATTTCGAAATATTATATAAAAAATTAATTCATGCGTAAAATTTTACTTTTGTTTTTGATGGCGTCATTGGGATGTGTCTGTAAGGCAGTAGTTGTGCCGGTAGGCTATTCCAATGGCGAGGTGGCTATTACAGCCAGTGGATATGTCTTATCCAGCAAAGGGCATGTGAGTGCCGCAGTGTATGTGGCACCCGATTTATTGGCAACGTATGCTGGCAATCAGTTGGTTGGTGTTCGGGCAGGTGTCTATACCAATAAGTATTGCGATTCCTTGCGTGTATGGGTGCGCAAGTCGCTCGATGGTGAGAATCTTGCAACAGGTGTGATACGCCGTTCCGGTAATGGTGTGAAACCTGTCACAGGTTGGAATGAAATCATGTTCGACACACCCTATGATTTCAATGATGGCGAGGGTTTCTATATTGGATATACCTATAGCCAGAAATATAGCGACAAGCCGATTTCTATTGTCGGGGAGCCAAGAGCAAATACGTCATTCGTCCAATTAGGTGCCGGTAAAGAGTGGCAGGATGTGAGTGCCGACGGTGTGCTAAGCATCGAGTGTCTCATAGATGGTACAAATATGCCACCATACGACTTGAAGGTAATCTCGTCGGAGGGTATGCTCGAAGGACCTGGTATATTCAGTGTTAGCACCAGGATTGCCAACTTTGGTAGTGCTGCTGCTACAGAGTACGACCTCACCTTTACTGCCGAGGGTTACAATCATGTAGCCACTTGTAAGACACCTATTGCCGTTGGTAAGGAGGAAAATGTGATGGTGGTGTTGGAAAACGTGCCCGATGGAGTGGGTATAGATAAACCTCTTACTGTGACCGTGACACGTATCGCTGGAGGTGAGGATGTCAATCCATTGAATAACAGCGTACAAGTCGCGGCTAAAGTGGCACGTAATGTGGTGGTGGAAGAATACACGGGTACAAAATGTGGATGGTGTCCACGTGGTTTGGTTGGTATGAAGAAAATGCGCGATATCTATGGCAGTCGTTTTGTGGGTATTGGCTTGCATCAGTTTAATGAAGATGACCCCATGTTCATCAGCGACTATGAGGCTTTACCCTTCCAAGGGGCACCACAGTGTATGATTGACCGTGAAGTTCTCACCGACCCTTACTTTGGCTCCGACGAAATAGATATTTGTCACAATATAGACAAGGAAATCGCCAAAGGTGCTTTTGTAAGTGTTTTTGTGGATGGTGAATACAATGAGGCAAAGACAGCCGTCGATGCTACAGTTAAAGTTCAGGCCTATGCTAATCATTCAGGACTTAGGCTCGCTTTAGTATTGATAGCTGATAGTCTGCAAGGGACTGCCAACTCATGGAGGCAGCAAAATTACTATTCTCAATATACTCCTTCACAGGTGGGAGCCGATGAAATCATAGCACAATTCTGCAAGGATGGTGAGTTAGGACAGTCATCATTCTTTTGGCCGTTTGATGATGTAGCACTTTCAAGTTATAAGGAAAACGGGAAATACTCTGTTGAGTTAGGCACTTTCTCAAATGGTGACTCCAAAGAGTTGTCTTATACAGTCAATATGCCCACAAAACAGGCTTTGCTTAATGTGATTGACTATAATAAGGTAGCTGTAATAGCCATAGTACTTGATAATACTGGTAAGGTGCTTAATGGTAATAAGTATTATTTAGGAACAACAGAGACGGGTGTTCGCGATATAAATACCGACACCGAAATGAATGTGCATGAGGTGCTCCGTTATACTATTGATGGTCGGATGATTCGTACAGCCCAGCCTGGTGTCAACATCATCCGAATGTCGGATGGTTCCACCAAGAAGGTGCTGATTAAATAAAACTAAATAAAACACTCAAAAAGGGCTGTGGCAAACGTCACAGCCCTTTTTGTATTACAAAGAAATAGATGCCCATCCCACGCGGCTGCAAACGTCAAATGACGTCCAGGCTGTACAAAGGAACGAACATCTTCAAAGAATGGAAGATATAGGAAATCATACGGGTATACATAAAGTATGCCCCTCTTACCTCTTATAATATCTCCGCCAGTTGCCCTATATTCTCGAGAGTGAACAGGTGATGATGGTCGTATTCATCTGTTTCCTCATGCTGCCACATGATTTCGAAGGGAATATGTGCAGCATATCCACCCAGTTCCAATACGGGGGCAATGTCGCTTTTGAAACTATTGCCCACCATGAGCAGTTCAGAGATGTCGATGCCAAAGGTCATGCAGAGTTCCCGATACTGGCGTGGTGTCTTGTCTGCCACCACATCCACACGGTCGAATAGTGGCCAGAGGCCTGAGCGCATCAGTTTGTGTTCCTGCTCGATAATCTCACCTTTGGTGAAAATGGTCATTTTATACCGGCTCATAGCCCGAATCTTCTTCAGCGTTTCCTCTACGCCAGGCAGTGGGGTGGCAGGGAGCTGCATCAGACTGCGCCCTAACATTTCGATGCGGAGCAACAGGTCGGCTTTGATGCTGCCATGGCTGAGCAGCACGGCATTTTCTATCAGCGATAGTGTAAAAGCCTTGCTGCCATAGCCCAATTCTGCCATATTGCGTGTCTCGGTTTTAAACAGCTCTGCCGACACGAAGTCGGCAGAACCATAATCGGATAGAAGTTCGCAATATTGCTTTTCGACGGCATCGAAGTGCGACTGACAGTCCCACAGTGTGTCGTCGGCATCGAAGGCTATAAGTCGGATATGGCTCAGCATTATTTCACCACGTATTTCTTGCCGTTGATGATATAGACGCCCTTGCCCATTTGTGCAGCATTGATGCGTGAACCGTTGAGGTTGTAAACCACTTTCTTGTCGTCGGCATTCACAATTTCCATAATACCCGTCTCGTTGAGCACAGTCAGTGTGCCTTCAACGTAGCTTAGTTCGTAGTTGTTTGTTTCACCACCTGTTACGGTGATGGGGTAGGTGCCGGCGGGAGAGTCGATAGTGGCGGTAGTGGTGGCGGTGGGTTTCACGACGAACACGGTGTCGGTCTCATTGTTCTTGAAACCCTCAAAGCTCAGTGCAAATGTTGGGTTTTCGGCGTTCAGATAGCGCTCGCAATCCACGGCTGTCACGGTGAGAGGTGCACGTTGTACTACCAGGTAACCATCATAGAAGTCCACTGCGTCGTCGGTGATAGTACCAGCTGAAATGGTGATGGGGTATCTGCCAACAGGTGATGTTGGGGTGGCATCGCAATGCAGTTCCGGTTCACCCTCAATCTTGTCACCACTAATGGTATATTTCAGGTTGGGATTTTCGTCGCCATAGTATCTGATGGTGTTGCGCACTTTCACGCTGGTGCCAAATTCTTTGATATGCTCCTGTGTAAAATCCTTCCATTGGGCAGCAGCTAAGAACTTATTCTTCATACCGCTTCGCACATATATATCGTTGTGGCTGTTGAGCATGCCTGTAAATACATTAGCACCGCCCAATTCCGGAACATAACGGCTGGCAACACGCAGTTCAGAGAGGTTGTTACAGCCATTGAATGCCTCCTTGCCGATTAGTTCGATGCCATCAGGGATGATGACTTTGGTTATTTTGTTGCAGCCGGCCATAGCATAGTCGTGCAGAGTGCGTGTGCCATGTGGCAGGATGATTTCACCTTTAGCAGAGGGTAGCACAGCAATTACCTCGGTGCCTTCTTTGTTCCAAAGTATATCTTTCTCAATGATGAAATTGGCATCTTCAGCAGGGATGAAAGTGATTTCTTTCAGTCTGTTGCAGAGTGCAAGGGCACCATCTCCATAACTCTTAATGTTGGAGGGCAGCTGGAGTGAGACGAGTTTGTTGCAGCCATAGAAAGCTCGACGTGGCAGTTCATCGTCCTTGGTAGCAAGGTTCAGGCCATTTTCCACCATATAGGTACCACCGCCGACAATGGACGTACGGCTTAGGTCGAGGCTATTCAGGCAACCTTTTGTCTTTTCGTTATAGATGTCGCGGCCTGCCATTTCACGTATGCGTTTCAAGTCCTGGCCGTTGATAGGACCAATCACAGAAAGCGAACCTAAGTTGCCAATGAGTGAATCAGGAAGCAAGCTGGTCAGCTGTCCGGCTTTTTCCACTTCGAGTTCCTTGGCCAGCAGGTCTTTCTTCTGACTGGAGATACCGCCAATCATATCTTGATAGTATCTGAATTTATAGTAGCTGGGATTGAGCAGTGAAATGTCGTAATAGCCATCATCGTCGCCACTCCATCCCCAGTTGACATACACCATGCCGGTGGAGTCGTAGCCATGGAGCACAAAAGCATGGCCACCCATGGTCATATCGGCACCACCATAATAGACGGGACCATTCTCACTCAATTCCATGAAGACGATATCCATCCAGTCGTCATCATTATAGCTGGTACGGTCATAGAAGACAACGTCTGAGAGACCAAAATATTGGCGGAGACCATTGGCTGCAACGTCGGAATAGGCACCACTTCCTTCGCTGGGGCCGCCATACTCCATGTCAGCGGCGACACCACAGTTCATCATCAGTGTTGCGACTGCAGAGGCCTCTTCATCGTTATAACGTCCATATTTGTATTCGTCGAGCATGTTGCCCCAGTCGTAGTAAGTGTTCTCAAAATCGGCTGTTACGGGTTGACTACCGTAATAGATGGTATGCTTGCCAATACCGTGATCGGGTATCTTATGATAGTTGAGCACTTGTGCCATGGCAGTGGCGACACACCCCGTGAGGCATTTTGTACTGCCGCTGAAAGTAGGGCAGAAGTTGTTGTAAGGTGTATCCTGGTCCCATAGTGTGGTCATCATTGGTTCCACTTCATCAGGGAATCTGCTGGTGTCAGGGGCGATAGGTGCACGCTGCACATTGTTTGTTGTGGCATATTCCACGGCATCGCACATGGCATGGAGCCACCAGGCAAAGTTCTGGTTCTGCTCACCGGTATATTCCGTATATGAGACACCTAAAATCTCGGGCACCAAATCGTCGGCAGAGACAATGGCAAAACCACCGCTCTTATAACCGATGACCGACAGTTGTGGCATCTCTTTCAACACTTCGATAGGTTCGTTGCGAGGAGCCATGTGCCGGTTGCCACGAGTCTTGTTGATTGCTGTTGCTGCAGCATTCACCATCTGCTGTTTATCACGGGGACCTGCTGCCATCTGGCTGGCATATAGCAGGCCAAGTGTCAATACTAATAAAGATGTAATTTTTATACGCATAGTGATAAAGAATGATAAGCTTGCAAAGTTAATAAAAATTCATCATTTGACAAAAAAATGGATATAAAAGATTGTTATATTTGATGTTTGGAATTTGGAATTTCCTCTAAAAAAGCGCGACCCTCGCGGGCCGCGCCTTTTTTATATGAATCTAAATGGATTAGCGAACGATAGCCTGACGGCCGTTTACGATGTAAACACCCTTCTTCAGACCAGAGGCTGAAGTAGCATTCTGGCGTACGAGTACACCGTCGAGTGAGTAGATGTCAACAGGATTGTCATTGGAGAGAAGTTCCTCAATGGCAGTCACGTCGATGTTGATGCTTACAGGAGCAGACTCGATGCCACCGGCATAGAGAATTGTCACACTCACCTTGTGGCCACCCTCAGCGAGGTCCTTAACGTCGATGTTGGTCTCTTCGGTGTTGCCGTAGAGTTTTTCGTCTACATACACATTGTAGCTTTCGATGGAGCCGCCGCCAACGGTAAACTCGATGTCGTCAACAAACATTGCGAAGATGTCGTTGCCAGTATGGCGAATAGCGAAGTACTTCGTGCCCTCGGGCAGGTTGTATGAGAACTTGGTCCATTCGTCGATTTGAACTGCATCATTGGCAATCTTGGTGAAGCTTGTAATCTCATTGTCAGTGCTTGAGACAAGAATCTCGAAGGTTTCATTGCCATATTGTGTGGTTGCCTCAGATACCCAGAAACTGATGGTCTGTGCCATACCAGGCAGCTCAGGTGAGATGAGCCAGTCGTCGGATACGCCTTCTGGACACATTGCCATGAGGAACTGGCTGCCGCTATGAGGAGCATATTGCTCGGGGCTGAAGCCTGCCTTCTGAGGATCGAATGCCATCCAAGCGTTGGGCAGGTATTCATTCTCGAAGCTGATAGCCTCACTGTTCCAGCCATAAACACTCTGACCGTCACCATCATAGAGTTTCCAGTCGCCAAAGGCTCCACTGTGGTTGGTTTCGGTAATACCACCAATGCCGAAGGTTGGGAATACCTCAGTATCTTCGAAGGTCTCAACCTTTGTAGTTGACATAACAGAAGGAGCAGACCAGCTTACCTTATAGCCATTCTCCTGAGCCTCTGCGGTGAGGTTTTCAACACCAGCGGCTGAAGGAGCAACAACGGTAATCACATCCTCGATGGCATTGTCGTCGTCGTTGAGGTCGTTGTCGTAGGTCACTTCTGCCTTCACAGCCTTGTCACCAGCCTCGGTGAAGATAGTGGTGGCGTAGGTAGCTTCGAATGTCTTGGAAGCAAGTGATGCCAGAGGCTCGTTCACGGTCTCGTCAACAAGTACCTCGTCGGCCACGCTTACTTTCACCTTGTAGTTCTTGGCCTCGTTCTCACCCATGTTCTTCACGGTGAACTTCACGACGCTGTTGCTACCGGCGTTGACGCTCTTCTGGGCACTGATCTTGTTGGCTGCAAGGTTGTACTCCATGAAGTCGATGAAGTTGATGTTGTCAATCCAGAAGGTGCCAACCTCGTCGAACAGGGCATAGAATTTCACGAAGATGTAGGGCTCGCTGGCATACTTGGCCAGGTTCACCTTCATGGTCTGGAAGTCAGCGGTGGGGGCGAAGTCCTCAAGTGCAACCTCCTCAGTGCCATCAATCTTCTGGATGGCTACATAGAACTTATTGTTGCGTGAAGTGCTCTTCACGTCGAAGATAAGGTTCGGGTTGGCGATGCCAGCCACGTTGATCTTACCGGGAGTGAGCATGCCCCATGTGCTGGGAGCCTGAGTGCTGATGCCAATGCTTGCACCGTCGCCATCAGAAGACTCTGCGTCGAAGAACATGCTGACATTGTCATACTCATACCAACCTGAGACGTATGTCGAACCGTCAGTCTCGGAGAACCATCCTGGAATCTGCAGTTGGTTGCCGGCGAAATGCTCCTCGAGTGGCAAATCGAAAGGTTTACCAATGATAAGTGAACCAACGGTAGCGTTACCTGCACCTGCTTCATTCTTAGGCTGTACAGCCCAGTATGCGTAGTTCTGCTCACCAACATTGGCGTCGTATGCTACAGTTGTGGTATTGGCATCACGCAGTGAGTCAAGCTTCTGGTCATAGTTCAGATAACCTTCGTTGTCAACATAAAGCGACCATACCAGGTAGTCCATCTTCTCTGGGATGATGACACCACCATTGACACCTTTGGTCACCTTATCCCAATTGATGTTAATAGTACCGATGTTGTCGTTCACTTTTACGTTGGCAATGTCGCCAGGGATGTCCATACCGATGTAGGCAGAGACTTTCTCACTCTTAAGACCTGCACCGAGGTCATTGGATACATATACCTGATAGGTGTGTGTGCCGATGGTCAGATCCTCAGCGGCATCGTCGTAACTCTGCTCTGAACCTGGAACCACATCCTCGAGGGTGGCAATCAGTTCGCCATCGCGATAGATGTCGGCCTTGATGTTACCAGTCAGAGCATCGCCTGCTATGGAGAGGGTAGGAGCAGTGAAGGTGATTGTAGCGGCTGTGAAGCCCTCAGCGTCGGGAGTGACAGCCAGGTTGGTGACGGCTTGTGGTGCGCCTGGCTCAGGACCCAGTTCCACTGTCAGTGAGTTGACATAGAGATAGAACTGATCGGGGTCACTGATGGCGTGGACGCCGAAGTAATAGTCACCCTCTTCTGCCACCTGTACGGTGCCTTCGTAGTCCTCTGGTGCCTCACTTGGACATGTAACATCAGTTGGCTGGATGGCGGTGATGGTCATAGCGCTGGGCTCAGCGGCATTGCCAACCTTCACCTCCATGCGCTCGGGATATCTTGCGCTATAGGCAGAGGCGTTCACAATCACGTTGTAAGCCTTGCCGGCTTTCAGATGAATTGGAGGTGAGATGAGCCAGTCGTCAGCAGGATTTGATGAGTGATAACGATAGCGTGCCTCACTGTAGTATGTGAATGTGGCATCGTCTTCATTGGCGTTAATTACAGAGAAGAGATTGAACACATCCTCATTGGTCAGGTTGGCAGTGTAAGGAGGCTCAATGGCATTGCCTAATGCAGTACCGTCAGAAATGGTAAGTGCGCTGGCGATTGTGCCGTTGACGGCTTCTACACCATATTTATAAACGGCGAGTGAGCCAAGGTCAAGGGTCTCGGTGAAGGTGGTGGCTGAGATATTCTCTGCAACTTTTGTCTTCTCTTCGCCTACAATGCGATAGACATTATAAGTAACAGCTGCCATGTAACCATTGTGAACACCCTCTGTTACGGCATCCCATGTCACGGTGATGTTGTTGCCATCGGCGGTGAAAGCTACGTTAGCTGGGGCTTTGGGCTGGTCGAAGCCAATCCAGAGCGACTGCTTAGCGGAGGGGCTGTCGCCTTCAGCGTTGGAAACAAACACCTTAACTGTCTGCATACCCTCAGGAAGAGTCACTTCTGCAGTGACATTTGCTCCTGGAGTGGTAGTACCTGTGGCAAGCACTTCGTCGCCAACTTTAATAGTATAGGTCAGCTCACCGGTGAGGTCGGCGCCACCGAAGGTCTTGGTAGGAGCGGTGAAAGATACAGTACCGGTGGTGGCACCATCGGTGAAGGTCAAAGCCAGATTCTCAACGGCTGCGGGAGCACCTTCGTTGGCTGCGGGCTTATCAATAATTGCACCTGCTAAGTTGTATTTACCGAGGGGCTGAACCAATGTGGCAGCACCTGTCTCCAGGTTGACTGTGTAGAGGTTGCATATACCCTCTGCCACAGGAATACCAAACCAGTAGAATGTGTTGTCAGCAGGGTCGATTTCACCTGTCTGATAGTATGCACCTTCCTCATCGGCAACCACGACGCCTGTAGGACCTACGAGAGTCTCCTGGGCATTGGATGTATTAATTTTATAGAGGTTGCCATCCATGGCAATACCGTAGAGCACACCTTCTTTGGTAATACCGAGGGTCAGATAGTCATTCTCCAAGGCACCAATGGTGGTACGGGTCATTGTAGAATAGTCAGGAATACCAAGCTCTGTACCAGAACCGTCGGCAGTATAGAATGCACCATAGACAGTACCGTCGGCAGCTGTGGCAAGATCGCCTGCGATCATTGAGAAGTCACCGGTCTCATCATCAATTTCTGTGACACCCAGATATTCCCATGTGTCAGTGTTGAAGGAATAGAAATCTAACCACCAGAATCCCCATCCTATAAAGTCGTCAACAAAATCGACTCCATAATAGATGTTGTCCTGGATGGCAGCACCATTATAGAATGTATAGTTGCCGTTAGCCAATGAATCCAATTCTGTGGGAGCACCAATGTTAACCCTACTGATAGACCGCTGAGAAGCTAATTCTATTTCAGGATAATAGGTCACATTAACAATCAGATTGGTGTTGTTGGATTTGAGAACAATTTTCCCGTTGCCGTTGTTGGTCACATTGAACGGACCACGTGGGCGCAGAGACTGTGGTACTCTCATCACATTGTTGTTTTTCACTCGTGTCAAATGACGGCGCTGGAAAAGTTTGGGGTATTTGGCCTTGAATTCAGCCGTGCGCGCGGCT
>JAEEGL013328506.1_pt1 | contig 18762 bp, 19 predicted proteins | sample 9134231 | NCBI WGS metagenome assembly JAEEGL01 (sample SAMN16246548, study PRJNA631951) | gut metagenome | biome: gut microbiome; feature: rumen; material: fiber-attached | host: Bos | place: Iran: Karaj | collected 2018-10 | reverse complement strand
TTACATATTCATTATCTAATTTTATTATATTTATATAACTATTTTTAACATCTACTACTTTTTGATTCTTATCTAATAATGATATTAATAGTTTCTTATTTAACATTTCTTCTAATGTCATTGAAGCATTATCACCCATTCTTTTAGGTAATCTTTCTTCAGTATAGTATGTAAGAGCAGCTTCTTTCATGGCTTTAATGTTTTTGTTATAAGTTTGTGGTTTTAAGCAGTCGGCATAAATTGTTTTACATGTTCCATTATTTTTGTTATTGTTGTTTCCTTTATTAGTAAATGAAAAATATATTTTTGGAATAATCCATACTAAAAAGAAGACAAAAGCAATTATTAATATAATTTTGAATATTAAACTTAATAATGGAAAACCTTTGTTTTCGTATTCTTCTGTGTACATAATAGAATCCCCCTTTTTCTACATATGTGCTTGATATTCTATATCTAAATCTTTGTTTTGTCAATATTTATAGAGCATTTTTCTAATGAAAAACGACGAATTTATCGTCGCTTGGTATTCTTTTTTAAGGTTACTATGGTCATTCCATCATTAAAGTTATCTATTTTATACTCACTTACTAATGAGTTTCTTTTAAGTACTTCTTGTGTTACTTTCTTTAAAATACCTTGGCCTATGCCATGTATTATGACTATTTTTTCTTGTCTTAACTGGTATTGATCTCTTACAAAATCATTTATTAAGACGCGAGAATAATCACTATCTAGACCATGTAAATCAAGGGTTGGTAACTGACTATATAGCTTTATCATACTCTAATACTTCTGATAATAGTGGAATTGAGTATCTAGTACCTATTCTAGTTACTGATATAGCACTGGTAATAGATGCGTATTTAATGGTTTCTTTTAAGGAATAGTTGTTAGCTATAAAATATGTAAAGGCTCCATGGAAGATATCGCCTGCGCCTGTTGAGTCTAAAGCTTTTACTTTAACACTTGGTATTACTTGATATTCGCCATTAATAATAGTATAACTGCCTGCTGCTTCTAGTGTAATTACTACACAGGTTTGGAAATAATCTCTTAGCTCATCTAAGGCTATTCTTAAGCCGGCTTCATCTTGAACACTTAGTTTTTTACCAGTAAATTCTTCGGCAAAATCTTTAGAACAGACTAAATAACTTACTTTTTTACCTAATGATTTAGTATTATCATTTAATCTGCCTGCATCTAGTACACTTATAGCATTGGGATTTTTATCCAGTATTTCATGAGCTGTTTCAGGATGCTCTCCATCAATTAAAATGACATCTGCTTGAATATCAATTGGATATGATAACTTGGTAACAGCAGTATCTTTGGATGAAAGAATAGTTCTCGAACCATTGCTCATATTGGATATTATATAACTACTAGTGGTTCGATGATTAGGCATTTTTTCCATATATTGAGTATGGACCCCTACTTTATTAAATTCTTCTATGATTTGATCTCCATAATAGTCATTACCTACAATTGAAATCATTGTCGTATCCATACCCCATTTAGCTAATAAATAAGCTCCATTTGAAGCTGGACCACCACCACACTCAATATGATGATCTAATCTATATTTTATATTTTCTATTGGATATTCTTTCATTGGTATTGTAATATCATATGTACTATGTCCTACACAGACTATTTTCATTTAGTACCACCTCACTATTATTATAACAGATAAAATTCTTGTTTTCTTTTAAAAAGAATGATTATTTTGTAAATTTACAAACATTTAGATATTGTTGGTATAAGTAGACTTAATTGACAAAAACATACATTTGTGGTATAATTTACATATATTTTGAAGGGGGATTTTGTTTATATGAATAAAAAGGTAACTTTACAAGATACTATTGATTCATTATCAGAATTAGATATATATGTGGGAAAAGGTTATTTATCATTACCTAAGTGTAGTGTTGATACTTTAACTAAACCGGTGTTAGTTTTAGTAAAAGATAACGATTTTGGTGAAGAAAAATATCTTACTCCTGAAGCTAGATATGTGTTTGAGACTTTACAAAAAAAGATGGATGAAAAAAAACAAGCTCATATTTATTTAAATAGTCCATATAGAAGTGTTCAAGAACAATTTTTAATTAAATATTCTTGTGCTGGTGGTACTTTATTATCTAAAACTAAAGAACAAATTAAAAATCATAATTTTTCTTGTTCTTCAATAATAGATGCCGTTAGTAAACGTATGGATACAGTAGCTGACTACAATATGTCTGAACATACTACTGGTTTAGCTATGGACCTTGTTAAAATTGAAGATGGTATAAAAGTAGATTTAACACCAGAAGATCGTGCTAATATCTTTGAAGCAGCTAATGAAAATATTAAAGAATTTGGTCTTATCTTACGTTATACTGATGGTAAGAGAAATGTAACTGGTTATCCTTATGAAAAACACCATTTCCGTGTTTTAGATAAAGAACAAGCAGATTACATTCATCAACATAAAGATAGTTCCTATACATTAGAGGAATACTTTAATGAAGTTTTACCGCTATTATCTAAAGAAGAAAAACATTTAGTTAACATTTATAAATAAAAAATACTGGACAATTCCAGTATTTTTTTATATTTTTTTCTTTAAAATGGGTCCTTCATTAGTAATATTATTTTTAAATATATAAGAATCTATTTCTAATGATTTTTGACTCATATCACCTATTAGAAAGCCTGGTTGGGCTTTTTTTCTTAGTAATAAATCATCTGATAATGTTGGTATATCAATACTTTTTTGTTTATTATAAGATAATTTATGTGAATGTCCTTTTAAATTAAGAACATTTTCTACACTAAGGATTGGTAAATGATATTTTTTAGTAGTATGACAGATAGATACTAGTTGATTATTCCATAAAAGATATGCTCTTTTAAAGCCTAGAAATTCAAAATCATCTCTTTCTTTTAAAATATCAAAGTAATAGTCACCTTTTTTTAAAGTATTATAATCATGATTTCCAAGTAATATATAATTCTTAATATCAGAACTATATGGGTATACTTTAACAACATATTCTAATTGTTTTTTTTCATCTTGTAATTGGTCTTGGACATTTTTAAAAGTACTTTGTATTAAGTCTCCTCCATGTATAACGGCATGGATATCATTTTTTTTGGCAAAACGATAAGTATCTTTTAAATAATCAAGGTTTTCATAAACACTGCCTATATGTGTATCTGATAGTATTAAGACATCTCTATCATTGATACTAGCACAAGCTATTTTATCATCATAAGTAAAATCATCTATTAGTTTTCTTAGTAAAAAGATTGTTTCATAATAAGATAGATTGGTTAGTTCTGATATTTCTTTAACATTATAACCTTCTTCGTATAGTTTTTTGACTAGTACTTTTTCTTTGATACTAAAATCAGTTAGATCTTGTTTCATAAACTAATCCCCTTTAATGCTGCTTATTATATCAAAGATTCATCAAATTTACAAGATTCACTATACTATCTAGTTAGATTTTAATCTTTCTATAATAGAATTTACTTTTTTTATTATTTTATATTCTTTAATATTACCATTTAATTGATAATTATTCATAAGTACTTCTCCGTTTATCATAGTCATACAGACATGTTGCATGCCATTATGCGTAATATTAGTTATTATATCAGTATTGGGTTCTGTTAAAGCATCATTCATATCAAGTAGTATGATATCGGCTTTTTTACCTATTTCGATACTACCTATTAAGTCTTCTAAGCCTAATGCTTTAGCTCCGTTAATTGTTGCGAGTTTTAATACTTCATATGATGAGAATATTGTGGAATCTTCATGTAGACCTTTTTGTAGTAAATCTACTAATGACATATGATAGAAAAGGTCTAGATTATTACCACTTCCTTGGCCATCAGTACCTAGAGCTACATTTACGTATTTTTGATATTTTGTTATATCAGCAATACCACAACCTAGGTTTAAATTACTTATAGGGTTATGAACAAAATGAACATCTTTATCTTTGAATATTTCTAATGACTTTTGATCGATAAAGGTAGCATGAGCAAGTATTAGTTTATTATCTAATAAATTAGATTCTTGTAGTACCTCTAAAGGTTCCTTATGATAAATATTTTTAATATCTTCTATTTCTTGTCTATTTTCACAATAATGAGTATGAATTGGCATATTTAATTCTTTAGCTAGCTTACTACATTTTTTTAGATATTTCATATTAGTTGTATATAGAGCATGAGGAGATACACAATATTTTACTAAAGGATTATCATTTTTCTTTACTAATTCTAAGAAGTCATTTAATCTCACTTCACCTTTACCATCACTATCTAGAAGACAACGAGTAAATAAAGCTCTTATTTTCATTTTTTTAATAGCTTTTAGACTTCCTTCACAGTTATAGTACATATCATTAAAACAAGTAGTTCCTGTCTTTATCATTTCAATTATAGATAATAGTGAGCCATAATAAGTATCTTCATCAGTCATTTTATCTTCGATAGGCCATATTTTATTCGTTAACCATTCTTGTAAGGGCAAATTATCATTAGTAGCACGAAAGAGACTCATGCCAATATGAGTATGGGCATTTATTAGACCAGGTAAGACTATCTTACCTTTAGCATCTATTATTTCAGCATCTGTTCCTCTATAATTCTTTACTAAGTCTACAATAGTATCATTTTCAATGACGATATCTAGTTTTTCTATTTTTTCTCTTTGGTTAGACATTGTTATTACAGTTCCATTTTTTATTACTTTTTTCATTTTATATCTCCTTTAATGCTATTTAATATATCTAAATACATTTTATAGTAATGATAATTATTTAGTTCATTATTATTTTTATAACTATTTAATTGATTTATTTGTTCTTCATAAGAAAACATCCATGGTTTTATTTTACCTATATAGTGAATTATATATATGTCATTTGGATTATAATTAAACTTATTAATATAATCTTCTAAAAAACAAGCAAATATATTATAGCCTTCATATAATGCTAAATTTAAGTTAGGCCAATCATAATAGTAATTAATTACATCTTGGTCTCCTATATCTTTATTAAAATTATGGGTTTCAATGACATTTATTAATTTATTAGTAATACCTTCTTCTGGGACAATTACCATTAGTCCAGAGTTAATACCATCCCATTCAGGATATATTTCTTTACCAGCAATTACACCTGATAGATGGGGTTTTTCAAATAAATGATCAATATTCTTAGTAATTAACATATCACTATCTAAATAAATGATTTTATCATAAGCAGTTAATTCAAAGATATGTAACTTATCAAAAGTATTTAACCAATATTGCATATCTTCATTATTATTTAGAGATACTTTGATTTGTTTTCTTAATAGTACTTTATAGCCTTTATTCTTAAGTATTTGGATATTGTCTTCAGATATATTTTCATTTACTATTACAACAAATTCTTTATATATAGGGTTTGTTCTTTTTAAGGATTCAAACATTACTAAGACACCTGGTAGATAATCATTAGTACTTAGGACTGTTACATAGGCATATTTCATTTGTCTTACCTCTTTTCTAAAAATTATTATAACATACAAAAAACAGTCATTCGACTGTTTCTTTATTATAATTAATTACTTTTTACCACATAACTTGTCTTTACAATTTTGGCATCTTAAAGCACAATTAGTTTCTTCATAAAATCTTTCAGGGTGATTAAAACAGATTGTTTCCCAAACTATTAAGATAAGCCATGATGTTAATACTAAACTATAAGTCCAAAGTCCTGGAATAACTACTAATGGTAAAAACATCATAGCATGATCCCAGTTAAAGATACGGCATGTTGTGCAACATTTATTATGCATAAAGAAATGCCTAAAAGGACACCATATGATTACACAGATAACATCACATACATAAAATACAGTAGAGGCAATCGCAACCATTTCATAGGGTATTATTTTAAATAAATATAAACCATCAATAATACCAGTAATTATAAGCCAAGTTATTGCGACGGGAATAACATCTTTACTCATCTCTTTCATACGCTTTTTAAGCTGTTTTAAGTCAATTTCTTTTAGATCTGGTATAAATCTATTCGCCCAGTACTTTTGAGAGCCTAGAGGCCAATATTTAGGTACTTTACATAGTTGTAGAATCATATCTATCATCCAGATAAGCCATAATATATGTAGAGGAGAAAAATTCTTAATGAAATTAAAGCCTTTAGCTACTTCAAAATACTCTGGTTTAAATATATAGAGTAATATAGTAATTATTAATATTAAGCTACGAATTACTAATCGTGCTATATAAGATTTACGAAATTTAGATAATTCTTTCATCTTTCTCACCTCTCATTTTATTAAAAAACTCTAACTATTTTCAGTTAGAGTATTATAATCATCATGGTAGCGCCGGGGAGATTCGAACTCTCGACCTATCGGGTATGAACCGATTGCTCTAGCCAACTGAGCTACAGCGCCATTTCAATTACGTATTTAATGATACCAAATACAGCTGCAAAAATCAAGGATTTTATGGAATTTCTTTACTTTTTTACAGATTTATGATATAATTAGTGCGTTCTTAAAGGGGGATGTAGAAATGAAAAAAATAAAATTATTTAATGGTACTTTTAATATTTATACTATGAATATCAATAAAGTATTTGCGGATGGATATGCTTGTAAGAGAGATGGAATTGGTGCTACTTCAAAGACAATGGTAGTACAAGAAGATGCTGAATTCTATCGTACTCATTCAATTTTTGGTACTCGTTATGTTAATATCGATAATGATACAGTTTTACTTACTGAAGAAGAAGCTAATGATTATATGAATGGTGTAGCTGATAAACGTATGCATCAATATTTAGATATTGCGACAGATCTATATGGTACTGAAGAAGAAAGAATTGCCTTCTTAAATAAACTTGAAAAAGATTCTGCTTGTATTTATCCTGATATGAAGACACTTAAATTTAAAGAAGAGATAACTAAGGATGAATTAAAACAAAAGATTAAAGAAAGAAAGAGAAATAAGTAATTACTTATTTCTCTTTTTTTATCTTTATTTTTTAGTTTTGGTTTTTCTAAAACCTAAATAACTAAGAACAACAATAATTAATAATACAGAAATCATTACACTAAATAAGATAACTGGTTTGGTTTTATTAGAAGAACTATCACTAGATTTATTAGTAGCTTCATTCGTAATAATTTCTTTATCTTTTACTATTTCATTATTCTTTGTCGCAGTGATAGGATTTTCCTTTTCTTGTTCTTCACTTTGTTTTACTGTTATGTCTTCTTCTTTTTGTTCTGTATTATTATTATTATTACTACTATTACTATTACCTTTTACTACTAAATGATATTCTATAGATTTTCCATCATGGTAAATCTTAATATTGGTTTCCCCTACTTTAGAGGCATATAAGACATCATCTTTATATGTTACAACTTTTTTATTACTAATCTCTACATTATTTCCTTCATGAATATTAGTAATTGTTTCATTCTTATTAGATTGATATTTTAATTGATAATTTACTTTTACTTTGTCTCCAACTTTTAATTCAATTTCTTTGTTATTGACAGGGACAATTTCTTCTACATAATCTAAAGAATATAAATATTTCCACCAATTATTTAGATATCCATCACTAGTATAGCCATTTACATGTGGCATTAGATAGAACCAAAATCTCATAAACAAACGATTATCAGATTTATCTTGATTTGTTCCTAAAGATGTATTAATAGGATGATTTTTCCAAGCATTATTATTATCCAATACAAAATTATTTTCCATATTTGGATATTTTTCCCATTCTCTCCAATTAGTTAATACTTTTTTAGATAGATTATAATCATAATCATTATCAGCGTTAAATGGGAAATGAACATTTCCAACAGATGTTAATTCTTTATTATTAAGATGATCATTTATTTCAAATCTTTGATATAGATTTAATTTATTATATTCTTCATAATTTGATACATTTAAAATTGGTGTTCCTAAACCATTACTAAATACTTTTTTCAAAACATTTTCAGCATAGTGACCCCAGGCATGTAAAGCACTATCTCTACGATCAGTATTAAAAAAGGCCATAGTAAAGTTATCACAATCAATCTTTTTTTGGTTTCCATTTACTGTATAAGTACTAACAGGTGTACCATTAATCCAATAAGGATTAGAGCCAACCATCAATGTTTCCCAGGCTTTTCCAGGTTCAATGGCAAAAACCCATACTTGATCAAATTCGCCATTCTTTCTTCTATTAATTAAATCAAATTTATTAATCAAGTAGTTATAACTAAAAGTTGCTCCATTATCAAGTGTATGTTCTAAATTTCTAAGCATTTGGCCAAAATCACCTTTATTAGGATTATTTTTACTTCTAGAAATGCTTAGATAAGTTTCTTCATCAAAACGATTTGACATACCTGAAATATTATGGACATAATTCTGCTCATAAGTTGGAAATTCATTTAAATGTTCTCTAATTGTTTTTACTTTTAAATAATTATGAGATGTTTCTTCTACATCTTTTATCATTTCATTGATATTAGTTTCTATGTTTTGATTAAAAAATTCTGTTGCTCTAGGATGCCCATTATTTTTATTTCCATATAAATTAGTATCTGTAATACTATATAAAATGGGATCTAATTCAATAACTAGGACTTTTAATTCTTGAGAACTTCTTTTATCTTCATTAATAATTGCATATTTAGCAATGTTATTATCAAGTATTGAATCTAAGTTATTATTATGATCTAGAGCTAGAAACAAACTAGACAATACTATAAATAAGAATAAAAATGGAATTTCTTTTACTTTCATTTGCATTACCTCTATTCTATATAGTTTATTTTACATTTATCTATATATAAAAGCAAGGTCTTTAACAAAAAAGCCACACCTTAGTGTGACTTTAATAATTAATTATTTTTCTTTTTTATTAATTGATAAGCATCTTCGTCATGTAATGATTCTTTATCAATGATCACTTCTTCATATTTACCAGGATTACTTTGTACTTCATAGAAAGCTTTCCAAGTAGAATCACTAATAACATCATTTAAACCTCTGGCACCAGTTTGTTGATTTAGAGCATTTTCGGCTACTCCTGTTATATAGTCATCGGTAAATGTTATTTTTACGCCTAATTTTTCAAATATTTCTTGTTGAATTCTAGTAGATGATTCATCTGACTCTAACATGATTCTTTTTAAATCATTAGCACTTAAGTCATTTAGTTTTACTACTGTAACTCGTCCCATAAATTCTTGAGGCATTTGACCCTTCTCTACGAAATCTTTTGTAGAGATTTTATTTTGTTTAGCAGCTTTATTTTCATTTAAGAAACCTAATTGAGTCTTTTCTACTTCTTTTTTATAGACATCAGTAAAAGCTCCACCTAGAATTACTGTCATATTATCAGTCTTAATTTTAACACTTCTTTGAGAAGTCTTAGTATCTTTACAAGCGTTATAAGTTTCTCCTTCGATAAATCTAAGTAATGTATTAACAACACCTAAACCACTGACGTCTGAACGTTTAGAAGAACCTTTCTTATCTACTTCATCGAAGAAAATAATAGCACTTTCTGCTTTCTTGACATTTTCTCCACATTCTTCATATAAATCCCATAATTCTTCTTCAATGTCTCTACCTACATAACCTGGCATTGTTAATTGAGTTGAATCAATTCGATGGAATGGAACATCCATATATTTCGCAATCAATCTCATTAATTCGGTCTTACCTACACCTGTTGCGCCAGTTAATAGAATACCTTCTCTTTTCTTTCTAGCATCCATTTCTTTTCTAGCTATTTCAGTAATAACTCTTAGAGCTGGTTCATCTTGTGCTATTAAGGTTTTCTTTACATTTTGGAAGATATTATTAATATCGATTTGTTTCTTTTCTTCTACTATTTCTTCCTTAGTATCAGGTTTTAAACCTTTTTCTTCATTAATTTGTTCTTTTATGATACCAATTGCTTTACCTATATCATCATGTGTTTCTTTTAAATTAGATAAGATGTTTTCTAGTTCTGAAATAGAGTATTTTCCTTCTACAATCTCAGATACTAATAGATCTAGACTATCATCATCTTCTTCTGGATTATTAGATTGAATACCCATTTCTTGATCACTTTGTCTTTTGGCTGCGATTTTAATATCATCAGTATTGATTGTAGTGGTAAATGGTTGACCATTCTCTGTTTTTCCTACTAAGAATAAGGTCTTTTTACACATTTCTTCATATTCTTTTAGAACTATTTTAAAAGGTAGTTTATTATCTCTGGCTACTTCTTTTAATTTTTCTATAGGCATTATATTATCATACATATAAGGTACTTGTGATGTTAAAACAAATGGATTTGATAATGGTGAATAAGTATTTTCTTCTTCATCCTTAAATATTTGAGTCTTTTCATCTACGGTACCAATTGATATATGGTCACAAGCCATGATAGAGCAATCATCTCCTAAATCATGTCTTTTAAATATTGTTGCGATAAATTTTTTTTCTTTTTTTTCCATGTAGCTACACCTCTCAATAGGAATTATTATAATAAAAAAAAAGATTCCGTCAAGGTTTTCATCTCTTTTTTTATTGAAAATTAACGCTATTATTGAATCTTTCTACTATTTTAATGATTTTATTGGCTGCTTCTTTTATTTTTCTCATAGTTAAATTTTTGAAGAATTTTTGTTCGGCATACTTAAGTTCTAATAAGTATACTTTTTCTAATAAAGTATTTAATTCTTTATAAGAATCTTTCTTTCCTGTTATATCATCAAACCATTTTTCTATATCATATATTTCACCATTAATACGTAGTTTTTCTAATGTACTTATAAATGTTTTATTATTAAGTATTTCTTTACAGATATGACTTTGTAGGTAATAAGCATTAGATAAGTAACTTGATGTTGTTTCACCATTAATAGCATAAATAGTATTATTTATTTCGGTATCTTCGGAAGTCATTTGTTTAATAATATTTATAATATCTGATGTTTGCTTTGTATTTATTATTTCTTCTAATATATAAGTAGATTCTTTTCTTATAAATTGTATGTTTTCTTTATTATAGATACGATATGTTAAGCCAGTACGTAAATATATAAAATGTTTAGTTACTCTTATTTCATTTACATATGAGTTAATGGCATGATTCATTTCATGTACTAAGTTATCTAGTAAATCTACTAGAGATATTTTTTCATAATTTTGAATTACTATATATTTTCTCGTAGTATAGTCATCCATTACTTTCTTAGGAGTTGATGAGTAATAAGCTTTGATAGCTTTAGTATCTTTATCAGAATGAATTATTTGTATTTCTTGAAAAGTACTTAATATTAATTTTTCTTTATCAAGACCATATTTTATAATAAAAGCTGGAATTATTAAATATAATAAATGTCTAATATTACTATCATATTGATATTGATCACAGATTTTATCAATGACATCTTTTTCTTTTTCTAATATCAGGCTCTCTTTCATTTTTGCTCCTTAAGATAATTCTCTAATGCTTCTTTTCTTTCGGTAAAGTCTTTTACGCCTAAATCATATTGTCTTTGGATGATTTTTTTATTATGTTCAAGTCTTTTTATAGGAATACCAATAGATGGTCTTATGACAAAGACTTTATTCTCTTTTTCTAATTCAATTATTTTTTCAACAGTTTCATTATAATGATTATTTCTATTTTGTAAGTCTTTTACAAACTTAGGATAGTCTTTATATAGTCTACTTAGTAGTTTTTGTTTAGATGGCTTTTTACGATAAGTAATAGGTCTTGTTAAAACAACTACTACTCTATCAAAGCCCATTTCTAAAGCTTTTTCAACTGGTATAGAATCAGCTATTCCACCATCTAAGTATTTATTTCCATTGATTTCAATTATTTTACTAACAGCTGGTAAAGAAGAAGTTGCTCTTAAGAGTTCAGTATCTTTAAAAGCATCTTTTGTTTTTATATATTCTGCTTCACCTGTTTCTAGATTAGTAACAGTACAATAGAAATCAATATTTGCTTTTTTAAATGTTTCATTATCAAAAGGGTCAACATATTCTGGTATTTTATAGTAAGCTAGATCTTTATTTACAATATTACCTGTTTTTAAAAAAGCATAAAAACCAATATAATTTCTGTCTTTGCAATACTTTAAGTTAATTCTAAGAGCTCTTTCTGGTTGCTTTGAGACATAGTTTATGCCTACTAAAGCTCCCATAGAAACACCTATAATACTATCTACTTGAATGTTTTCTTTTAAAAGAGAATCTAGTACTCCTGCTGTATAGATACCTCTTAAACCTCCTCCTTCAAGTACAAGACATGTTTTCATATATTTGACTCCTCTCTTGACATTCTTTTTAATTCTATTAAATTTTCCATTATCATCGCAATAGTCATTGGTCCTACTCCACCTGGTACTGGCGTATAATAGGATGCTTTGTTTTTGATATCGATTGAAAAATCTCCTATGATTTTATTATCTTTTTGGATAATACCGGCATCTATGCCAATAAAATTATCTTTTACCATATCTTCTGTTAGAAAATTTTCTTTACCTACACCACTAATTATTATATCGGCATTTATAGTATAGTCTTTAATATTTTTCGTTTTAGAATGACATATTGTAACAGTAGCATCTCTTTCTAATAGTAAATGAATTAATGGTTTTCCTATTAAATCACTTCTATTAATTATTGTAATATGCTGTCCGGCGATTGGTATTTTATAATAATCTAGTAGTTTTAGGATACCTTTCGCAGTACATGGAATGATTCCTTTTTCATTTTCATATATTTTATAAATATTTTCTTTAGTAAGTCCTTCGACATCTTTTCTTGGACTAATTCTTTCAATACACTTATTAAAATCTATATGCTTTGGTACAGGACTTTGTATTAAAATACCTGTAATCATTGGATCTTTATTTAAACTATCTATGATTGAATAAACTTCTTCTTCAGAAATATCTTCTTCTAATTCTTTTACAATTACATTTATACCTATTTGTTTAGCATATTTTATTTTATTTTTTATATAAGTATTAGAGGCTTCATTATGACCTATTTGAATAATAGATAGAGTTATTTCTAAAGATTCATTTTTAATAATATCTTTATATTCATCTAATAGTTGATTTCTTAACTGTATTCCATTTAATTCCATCAGCATTCTTCTTTCTCTATATACTTTATTATTAAAATTTAACATAAAAATAAGCATTTTTCAATAAATCATCAAAAATTAGTATGAATAAAAAATATCTTGGTAAAATACATCAAGATATTTATTATTCTCTGGTGTCCCAGACGGGAATTGAACCCGTAATTGAAACTTAGGAGGTTTCCGTTATATCCGTTTAACTACCAGGACAGGGAAATTCCCATTACTGGGAATTATACTTCTTGTATTACTGTAATTATCATTGGTTTAGCTTCTGTTTCATTATAGAAGAATTTACCTAAGACGTCTCTTACGTCATTCTTTATTTTAGCATAATCTGCTCGACCAGCTTCATGAATAATACTTTCTTCAATGGTTTCTTTTGAAATTCTCTTAGTTTCTTCTAGTAAATCTTGACTTTCTTTAACATAGATGAAACCTCTTGTAAGTATTTCAGGACCACCAATTATTTGTTTAGTTATTTTATCGAGAGTACAACTAATTATAACGATACCACTCTCACCTAACATTTCACGATCTTTTAAGACTAAATCGCCAATATCACCACTATCATTACCATCTATTAAGATTTCATCTGTTTCAATATGTTCCATAGAATTAGTATTAACACCATTTTCTAATTCTAAAACGTCTCCGTTTAGCTTTAATATGATGTTTTCTTTAGGAATACCTAATTCTTCAGCAATTTCTGCATTGGCATATTGACAACGATATTCACCCTTTACAGGCATGTAATATTTAGGATTCATTAAATTTATCATTAACATTAAATCTTCACGTGAAGCATGATGTAATAAGTGTTTTTTACTAGATAAGCTAATGGCATCAGCACCTAACATAGCTATTTCATCCATAATTGTTGCGAGTCTCTTTTCAATACCTGGATAAGATGGTTCTGTTATAAAGATTGTATCTGTTTCTTTGATAGTGATAAATTTGTCAAAACCTTTAATAATTCTTTCTAGATTGGCAAAAGGTTTTTCTTTTTCGTCAGATATTAAGACTACCGTATTCTTATTATCTAAGTCAGATAAAGTACCAATCTTATCTCTATCTATTGTTAAATAACCTTCATTTATAGCTTCATTAATTATTTCTTGTAGTGGTTTTCCCATTATAACTATTTTTCTTTGAGTTTTAGATACTTCATTGAATACTTCTTGAATTCTATAGAAGTGAGCTGGGAAAATAGTGGCAATTACTCTATCTTTTGATTTATTTAAAACTTCTTTTATAAAATCAGCTACTCTATTTTGCGGAGATGTATGTCCTGGCTTATCAGCATAGAAAGATTCACATAGTAAGCATAAAACACCTTGTTTTCCTACATAGGCTAATTTTCCTATATCTGTTTTATAAGCACCCATCATAGTTGAATCAAATGTAAAGTCTCCTGTATAGACAATTGCGCCATCAGGTGTATATAAAACATAACATAAAGCATCTGGTATAGAGTGTGTAACTGCGATAGGAAAGATTGAATTCTTATTAAAATCTAATTTTATATGAGGTTTTATTTCTATTAGATTGGTTTTTTCTAATAGTTTTTTATCCATATCTTTCTTTACAATTTCTAATGTTAATTTAGTACCATAGACTGGTAAGTCTGGTATTTTCTCTAAAATATCAGGAACTGCTCCCATATTTCCATCATGACCGTGTGTTAAAAAAATACCCTTTATTTTCTTTTTATTTTCTATTAAATAGTTAAAGTTTGGAATAATATAATCTATTCCAAGATTTAAATCATTATCATACTTTAGACCGGCATCAAAGACAAATATATCTTCATCTACATTGACTACATACATATTTTTGCCATTTTCATTAAGGCCACCTAAAGCAAATATTTTTATTTTACTCATTTGTTTCTCCTTTCTTTGTTTTCTCGTAAAAACACCTTTATGTATTATATCATTTTTTTCTTTAAATGGAAAGAAAATATCATTACTTATCATGTCCATTGTAGCATATTTTGACATACTTGGAAATCAAAAAGAAAATAAGCTTTCTTATTTTCTTTTAATTCATCTATTTACTATAGTATTTGGTATTATTAGCAACAGCCAAACTTTTATGTTTTAATCTGGCTCTTGTTATCTTTTTACCAACTAAAGCACCTATACCAGCCACGATAGCTCCTCCGGCGATTGGTAGGATAGCGGGATAAGCAATAATAGCATTGGAGATAAAACTATAGACATTAAAAGCAAGGGTTCCTGCTTTATCTGATAATAATCCAGCTACTGTTTTATAGATATTTAAACCAACTTGGTCTTGAGCAGATAAAACAAAGAATTTACCTAATGGATTTGACATTGCTACACCTAAGGCACCACCTACTGTTGCGCCTATTGCTTTACCAGCGTTTTCTGTATTCTTTTCTATCTTTGATAGTTCTTTATTATCATCTTTCATCTTAATCACTTAATCCTTTTTTAGCTTCTTCTAAGGCATTTTCTAACAGATCCCATTCTTTTTCATCAGTTATTTCTTCTAATTGTAGTTCACCATCTTCTTCACCTAAATATCTAGAAGCATATAAATTTAATTCTCCTTGTTCATCCTCACTATTATCAGTATAGAATAAATAAGTATTATTATTCTTTTCACAGACATAAGTCATGATTATTTCACATGTTACTTCATTACCTTTTTCATCATAGGCTACAAAGGTTTTTTCTTTTTCCATAGATATATCCCCTTTCTGTGCTATATTATAACATAAATATGTAAAGCTAACAAGATTTTCATTTTGTATTTCTATTTTTCTTTGCAACTATCTTATAAATTTTATATAATACTATTAGAGTATTATATTGGGGTGATTTTATGGCTACTAAAAATAGTACTAGATTAAGTAAAAAGAAAGAGTTAGAGAAGAAGCGAAAAAGAAAACATCTATTATTAATTTTACTATTATTCTTATTTGGTATTTTAGGTACTGTTACTTATGCTTGGTTCTCTTCTGATACAAAATTATATATTGATGCGATGGATATTCATATTGAAACTATGTCTGGTATTCAAGTATCGGCGAATGCTATAAATTGGAGTAATGAAATTCATAGAGAAGATATAATTGATGCGATTAAGACTTATCCTAATGCTACTAATCAGTTACCAGAAACTTTAGCTGGGTGCTCTACTGATGGTGGTTTAAGTGGTACTGGTATGAATATGTTTTATGGTTCTACTAGAGAAGTTCGTGATCAAGGTTTCTTCTTAACAGCTTATAAACAAACAGAAATTAACTGCGTTGGGGATGAAGAATGTCGAGGTAAACACTATATAGCTTTTGATTTATTTGTCTTATTAAATGAACCGGTTGATTTGGTTGTTACTTATAATTCTTATGTTAAAAATATTAGTGAAACAGTTTTAGGTGGAGAAAATAGTGCTCGTGTAGGCTTTGTTAATATGGGTAATATGACTGATACTGTTAATAGTGTTAGAGCTCAGAACTTATTTAATCCTTCAGTTAGTGCTATCTGGGAACCAAATTACGATACTCATACTGAACATGGTATTGCGAATGCTGAGGCTATTTATGGTATAACAACAACTGAAACAGGAGCAGCTAGACTTCCATATAAAGGCATTAATAGTGAAATTACTGGTCAAGGAGTATCTTTAAGTGGTACTAATTCTGATCCTCACTTTTCTACTGTTAATCCTAAGATAACTACTATTAAAGATTTTAATACTGATCAGGATTTATTATCATTACCTCGAGGTATTACTAAACTTAGAGTTTATTTCTGGTTAGAGGGACAAGATGTAGATATGGAAAATGAAGTAAGTGGTGGCGAATTAGAATTTAAACTAGAACTTGCTATTAAATAAAGAACAATTTATTTATTGTTCTTTTTTCGTACTTATATTTTGATATGATTCAGTTATTCTATCCATTATTTCTGCATCAGTTAGTGCTTCATCTAAAGACATAGTTATCCAACTTTTCTTATTCATATGATAGGCTTTATAATAGCCTTGTTTATTTAATAAGTTATTTATTTTATCTTCAGCTAATTTAACATTGATTATTTCTATTTCTCCCCTACCTTTTCTTATTTTAGATTGGTCTAGATGCATAATAATGGCAAACCATTTTTGATTAGATTTATTTCTAAAAATACCATTACCAGGTGATGAATCCCATAAAAATTCTGGTTCTACTTGGTATGTTTCATATATTTTTTTAGTTATACGATTAGCTTGAGGAGTTAAGAAATAATCGTTACTACAACATTCTTCTCTAATTTCTAAAAGTATTTTTTTATATTCATCTCTTATTTTATTGACATATTCTCCATTTTGACTAGTTCTAATACTAAAATACTCTTCATTTGTTTCTAAATCTATTACTTTACCAGTTATTATATTATCTTTTATAGTTATAATTGCTTCAAAACTATTATCTAGAAATGATTGTCTATAATTATAATGGTCTTTTTCTTTACTAAAACCATATAATAACGCTTTATTTATATTTATATGAGATCTTTTAAAGATTTCTTCTTCTATTTTCATACTATACCTCACTAAAGCTATTATAACATAGAAAAACTTAGGATAATTCCTAAGTTCTTTTAAACCTACTTTTGTTAAAGCTTCAATCGCTCTATTTTTTCTTTCTTGTTTAGAGACTCCAGATAAAGTAAGAGCTATTTCGACGTTAGCTAGAATCGTTTTGATGCATAATAAGATTGTAACTTTGGAAAATAAAGCTTACACGATAATTACGATAAGAATCCCAATCTCTATCTTTATATTCCTATGTAGATACACCATCGATAATTAGATCACCTTCATCATACTTATCTAAGCCTCCAATAATATTTAATAAAGTCTTATTTTACAGACTTTATTATTTTTTTACTTCTTTCATGTATGAGTATACTGTTTTTAGTTCATTTGGCTTTAAATCAGCATATTCAGTTTCTTTCCATTCAAAGACGATATACTTTCCTTTTACATAGAATTTTTCTGCTTCAGGATACTCTTCTATCTTTAAAGTATTATAAATATTTTTAGCAGTAGCATTGTCTTCATAATTAACATAGGTATGATATGCAGTAATGGTATCATCTTTATAATAGAAGACATATTTAGTATTAGCAAGTTCAAACACATATTTAGTATTATCAGAATATAATTTTAATTCTTCATCTGTTAGTGTTTCATTAGCAGAATCTTTTTTATTACCTTTTTCACTAGTACAGCCTGTTACTCCTAATAATAAAGTTATAAATAATAATATATATAATATTTTTCTTTTCATTTTATCTCTCCTATCATTTTATTTAAATGAATTAGTCCTATAGATATTAAATAACATACTATATAAATAATGGGTATAACTATATAGATATTATTAATATCGCCTCGTAAGAAACCATAGAAGTCATATAAATACATATTTGATACATCTAAATGTATTAAGATATTACCAATATAATAGATTGAATATAATATCATGGGAAGCATTCCTAAAGGGGCATATTTATATTTATTTTGATGTTTTTCTAAAAAG